>Ga0256405_10001213_pt1 | contig 72781 bp, 70 predicted proteins | sample RumenRJG_02DNA_FD_189096 | JGI IMG/M metagenome (GOLD analysis project Ga0256405, IMG submission 189096) | Bovine rumen microbial communities from Lethbridge, Alberta, Canada - RJG_02 | ecosystem: Host-associated > Mammals > Digestive system > Stomach > Rumen | place: Canada: Alberta...
AAGCTGATTCCGGTCGTCTTTGTAGTACATAAGCCACCCCAAAACCATGTGTTTTCGCGGAAAACCGCCATTTCTGGCTGCCTCTATGATACTACAATACAAGACTTTTTGAAACTATTTCGGCTGAATTATCGCATTCTTTTCGATTTGCTCTGTTAATTGCTATAAATGTGATCTTTTTCAGCAAACCCTATTTATATCAGAACGCAAAAACAGCGCAACACGACATGTCATTCGCAAATACAGGCTTGCTAATAACATTAAATTTGCTTAATTCTTTCAGAAAGAGTTTCAAATCGGCGGGTGCGTATACACCATCATGTGATTGCCAATCCGGAAGCATGGAAGGTTATAAAGAAGAAGAGGGATAAAAAGTGGGGCCGTCCGCATACAAAATGGCTCCGTAAGGAAAAAGACTATCTGTCGGTAGCGATCTACTTTTTGAAGCAGGTTCGGCATGATATACCACATCAGCATCGGTATATCTCCTCGAGAAATCTGATCCGCCCGCAGCCGATAGATCATATAGCATATAGCGGCATAGTGTTGAATACCCCAAAAGACTGCGAGTTGCTTTCTTCCACTGCTCTCATACCGGGAATGCCACGGTACGCTGTCCTATCGCATCACCATCTGCGACGGCACCGGCTCCGATGGCCGGAAGGTGCGCCACCGCAAACTCTTTACCCCCGACAAAAATCTGTCCGAAAAGCAGGCGCTCAAGGCGGCGCAAAAGGAAGCGTTTCTCTTTGAGCAGCAGTTCGAGCAGGGCTATTCCGTCGATAGAGATCCTTACTTCCGGGACTATGCGGAGTATGTCTTACAGCTGAAGCTGACTGCCGGCCTCAAACGCTCCACATATGACCGCTATGTGGAACTGCTGCCCCGCATTAACGAGTGCATTGGCGATATTCCGCTCCGCGCCATTCGTGCTTCGCACTTGAACGAGATGTACGCCAAGCTCAGCAAGCCCGGCGTGCGCGGCACCGGCGTCAAAGCTGTCGCCATCATCCAAGTAGTTTCGCTGCTGCGAAAAAAGAATCTGTCCCGGCAACAATTGGCAAAGCTGGCGAAAATCAGCCCTTCCACGGTGACAGAGTTCTGCAATCAGCACCCCATCACGAAGCAGAAGGCGGAGCAGATCGCCGCCGTGCTGGGGATGAACTACTCGCAGATCTTCCGCACAGAGAAGAACATGAAGCCGCTCTCGACAAAGACGGTGCTGGAATACCACCGGCTCACCCACACCATTCTTGCTCAGGCGGAGAAGGAGATGTTGGTGCCCTATAATGCCGCTGACAAGTCCACACCGCCCAAATCGGTGCAGCCCGAGGTCAACTACTTTCAGCCGGAGCAGATCAGGGACATTCTGGCCGCTTTGGAGTCCGAACCGCTCAAATGGCGGGTCATGACCCATATCCTGATGATTACAGGCGGACGGCGCGGAGAGGTCTGTGGGCTCGAATGGTCGAAGATCGACTTCGCGCGCAAACGCCTCCGTTTTGACTCGGCACTGCTGTTCTCCAAAGCGGTCGGCTTGTACAAAGGCCCTACCAAGACCAACAACCAGCGCTATGTTCCGTTGCCGGACGAAACGCTTGCATTGCTCAAGGAACTGCGCGTTTCTCAACAGGAGCAGCGCCTGCTGATGGGTGACCTCTGGCACGTGAATGACTACATCTTCAAGCAGGATGACGGTCAGCCCATGCGTCCGGACAGCATCACCCAATGGCTGCGTAAGTTTGCGGAGCGTCACGGCCTGCCGCACATCAACCCTCATGCCTTCCGGCACACCGCCGCCTCCGTGATGATCGTGCAGGGAACGGACATTGTCACGATCTCCAAGATGCTCGGTCACGCGAAGGTCTCCACGACGGAGGACATCTACAGCCACGTCATCGAGGACAGCAAGCAGCAGGCGGGCAACGTGCTGGCTCAGGTCTACTATGGCGAAAAGCGGCAGAAACAGGCGTAAAAAGATTGTGAAACTCTTCACGGTCCCCACAGCGATCCCCATGAGAAAATGGCAAAAATAATTCGGCTTGAAAAGTTATAAAAACAGCCGATTCATCATCGAATCGGCTGTTTTTCCGGTTGCGGAGGGAGGACTTGAACTCACTTCCGCACATATTAGCGCATGCCAAACACGCTCAATCTGTCACCATTCATGTAGTTTTTGCAATTTTATCTCCCGATTTGCGCCGTCTCATTTTACTCAAAATCGCCCTGGTAAGGGAAAAAATAAGGGAAAACTTTTGTGCGCCGTACGGCAGGAATCATTGTTTTTCGGACAATTATTTGACGGCATGTCATTTTAACTTTCTCTTGCAACCGATAGGAATAACATAGCATATACACGAGGCGAACGCAATAAATTTCCGCCGATTGGCACTATGAACAGCCATCACATCCACAATCATATTATATGGAACTCCACCTCCCTTGACTGTCAGAAAAAGTTTCGGGATTTCCATAGGAGCGGGCAGGCTGTGCGCAAGCTCAGTGACCTGATCTGTATGGAGAACCAGTTATCCGTGATCGAGCATCCCCAGCCCCACGGGACAAGTTACAACAAGTGGCTGGGCGGCAATGCCAAGCCTTGCAGCCGTGATCTGCTGCGCGCTACCATTGACAGTGCTTTGAGGAGAAAGCCGGAGAGCTATGACGCCCTGTTGGGTGAGCTGCAAAGAGCCGGATACGAGATCAAAATCGGTGCAAACATCGTCTTCACCCGTCCGGGGCAGAAACAGAATATCCGGCTGAAATCTCTTGGAGAAGACTATTCCGAGGACGCGCTCCGTGCAGTGATTGCCGGAACGAAAATTCACAACCCGCAGAAGAAACGCCGGACAAAAGCGAAGACGCAGAGACCAAGCCTGCTCTCAGAGATCGAAACAATAATCCATGCGGGCCGTGGTGCCGCCTACGATCAGGCCATGAAGGTCATTCGTCTGAAAAGCATGGCCGAGACACTTTTGTTTCTCCAGCAACATGACTTCCGCGACTATACAGAGTTTGCGCACTACTGCTCCGAAGTCACCGGTAAGACCGGCGATCTGCTTTCCCGCATCAAGGCGGCGGAAAACCGTATGGCGGAGATCAGCGTCCTGCGTTCCCACATCATCAATTATTCCAAAACACGGGAGGTTTATGTCGGCTATCGAAAAGCCGGGTACTCCAAGAGGTATCTGTCTGCGCATGAAAGCGACATCATCATCCACAAGGCTGCGAAGAAAGCCTTTGATGAACTGGGGCTGAAAAAGCTTCCCACGGTAAGGAGCTTGCAGGAGGAGTATGCAACGCTGCTGGCCCAGAAAAAGGCTGACTATGCCGAATACTACAAGCTCGAAAAAGAGAAGCGTGACCTGCTCATCTACAAGGCCAACACGGAAAGATTACTCAATCTGGACAGGGAGGAAACGAAAAACCGCGAGCATCAGCGAGAGGAAAAATAAGCGCCGGTTATTCCCTAAGAGAGTGTGGTTTTTCTGATAATTCTGTGCAGTCCATATTGAAAATCTACTGTTATTCGTATATAATGTAAACTGTATTTTTGTAATTTGCTATCAGTGAGGTTCAAACATGAAGGGCTATCTTTCCATCCGGGAAACATCGTATAAATGGGGCGTCTCCGAGCGCCGCGTCAATCAGTATGTGACTGAGGGACGCATTCCCGGCGTGGAGCGGTTCGGACGTTCCTGGGCAATTCCTGCGGACGCTGTTAAGCCCGGCGATCCCCGACAACCCCGAAAGAAAGAAAAACAAGGTGTGGAAGGTATGGAGGATGTTCACTTATGACGATGGATTTAGGAACGCTTGCCATACTTTTCCCAATGCTGTTCTCGCTGCTTGGGCTTGGGTTCACAGTGGTGATCGATCCCTATATCCAGCAGAAACAGCGGCGGATCATGCTTCTGATCGTTGTGCTCTGCCTTAGCCTGATCGTGCAAAACTTATGGGAAAACGAGCTGTTCGTCAGTCACTCACATCTTGCTTTGAAGAATCTTCTGTCGGCCTATGGTTATTCTGTCAGGCCCGTTTTTCTTGTCCTGTTTCTTTCTATTATCTGGCCGGAAGGGAAAATGTGGCCCGCGTGGACGCTTGCAGGGATCAATGCCGCGCTTTACTTCAGTTCCCCTTTTACAAAGCTTTGTTTTGAGATCCGTGAATTTGATTTTGCCGCCCTGCATGGACCGCTGTGGTTTTCATGCATCCTGGTCAGCGGGGTCCTGCTACTGGAGCTCCTGATACGGACGATCCTCCGCTACCGAGAGATGCGGAGACTGGAGCAGCTGATCCCGGTCTCCGTGGCCTTGATCATCGCTGCCTCCGTCGCCTTGGACATGAACGTGGGCATGGCGCAGCAGCCGGTGGCCTTCCTGACCATCGCCATTGTGGTGGGCAGCCTGTTTTATTACATCTGGCTGCACCTGCAGTTTGTCCGCGAGCACGAGCGGGACCTGATGGCGGCGCAGCGGATCAAGATCATGATCTCCCAGATCCAGCCGCATTTCCTGTATAACACGCTCGCCGCGATTCAGGATATGTGCCTGACGGAACCGAGGCTGGCTGCCGAGACGATCGGCAAGTTCGGGCTGTATCTCCGGCAGAATCTGGAATCCCTGGAAATGCCGGGGCTGATCTCATTTGAGCGGGAGATCGAGCATACGCGAACCTATACCGACATCGAACAGAAGCGGTTCGGCAATCTGCAAGTGGACTATTCCATTGAGGACGGTGGCTTTTGCCTGCCTGCGCTGACCGTTCAGCCGCTGGTGGAAAACGCCATCCGGCACGGCGTGCGCAAGCGCGATCCGGGCGTCGTATCCATCGCCGCGCGCAGGGAGACGGACGCCCACCTTATCACAGTGCGGGACAACGGCGTCGGATTCGACGTGAGCGCCGCAAACGAGGCTGGAAACGACCATATCGGGATTAGAAACGTCCGGGATCGTCTGGAAAAGCTCTGCGGCGGGACCCTGCGGCTCGACAGCCGGATCGGAGAAGGAACCGTCGCCGAGATTCGCATTCCAGTCAGAGAAAACGAGGAGGAAACGCCATGCGAGTAATCTGCATCGACGATGAAGAACGCGCCATGCACTACACCGTGACCCAGTGCAGGGAACTCCCGGAGATCGATGACGCGGAGGGCTTTACCTCCGCAAAGGACGCAATGGAGTGGATGGAGAACCACCCGGTGGACGCGGTTTTGCTGGACATCGAAATGCCGGAGAAAAATGGGATCGCAATAGCAAAGGAGATCAGGGAGAAAAGGCCCAACACGATCATCATTTTTCTGACCGGGTATCCCGAATACGCGCTGGAAGGATACTCTGCCTATCCCTCGGGTTTTCTGCTCAAGCCGATCGACAAGGAAAGGCTTGCCGATGTGCTGAACCACGCCTATCTGAACCGCCCCGCCCAGGCGGTCGAGCATATCAAGATCAAAACCTTCGGAGATTTCGAGATCACGGTGGACGGCAAGGCGGTCGAGTTCAGCCGCTCCAAGTCAAAGGAACTTCTGGCGCTGCTGGTGGACAGGGCGGGCGGCGGACTCACCCGAAAGGCCGCGTTTACTGAAATGTGGGAGGATCGGGAGTACGACCTCAAGATGCAGAAGTATTTTGACGTCATCCTCCGCAGTCTTCGCCATACGCTCAAAGAAAACGGGATCAGCGAGATCCTCGAGGTGAAGGGTGGTTATCTCCGCATCCGTCCGGAGCTGGTGGTTTGCGACGCCTATCAGGCAATGCGCGGCGATGATAAGGGGGTCATCGGGTTCCGGGGAATCTATATGCGCAGCTATTCCTGGGCGAGCATGACGGAAGGCTTCTTCGATATGCATTAAAAAGACCTATTCGATATTTTTCTCGTATTATTTTGCACGATGCGTTGAGTTTTGACGCATCGTGCAGTTTTTTGTTTCCACATTTGTACAAATGGTAGAATTTTGAAAATCAACCAGAAAAAGCCCTGATTTGTCGAAATCGTGATGGATTTTTTGACTGAATTTTGATGGATAGTGTATGTTATGCTGTCAACTGAGCAAAGCAAGAGGGGGGAGTAAGGGTGCGGCAGAGTGCGGAAGACCAGAGAAAATACGCTAACGTATACCCTGATCTCATCGCGCGGCGCATGGAGGAGGCACGCCGCGCCGAAACGTCGGAGGAACGGATGCGGTGTCTTGCGGAGGCGGTCGCGGCAAACGGCTTGTACCAGCGTGCCAGAGAGATCGCCTATTACCCGGATAAGCCGTATTTCCCCGCAATCAACAAAATAGCCGGCGAGGTATTGAAGAGCAGAGCCTTTGTCGAGTTGATGGCAGACGGCGGAGACCGATCCTTTGCGGAAGCGGGAAGCGTGAGCGCTCTGACCGAAAGCATCAAGACAAGGAACGACGCGCTGAACGCGGAAATACCTGATCAGACGGTGAGCGAGGTCGTTGAGGATGTACAGGAAAAAGCGCGCACATGGCTGGCTACGCCGCGCGATTATGCGAAGCTGGTCGCGGCGTACCACCTTTCCAGCAGGAAGGAGACCGTGGATCTGCGCAACGGGAAGAGCAGAAGTGAGCTGCGGTACGACTATGAAAAGCGGCTGGACGGCGACGAGCTGAACAAGGAAACGGAGCGCGTGCTGAAGGACCCGGATTTTCATTATTTGATGAAGCACGAAAACAAAGCGACGCTCCAGCTCAACGCGGTCAATCTGTATGGCATCAACTTTTTGCATTATTCCGAGCGCGCGGAAAAGCTGCGAGAGATCGAGGCAAAGCGAAGACGATCCGTCATCGGCGGCGATCCGCCGGAAAGAAGCGGCGAGGAGCGTCAGACCGAAAAAACGGACGATGAACCGACGCTGTAAGAGCGAGAAGGCGCGATAAGATGACGCAGCAGGGCAGAAATTTGAACGAACCGGAGCAGCAGCTGGAACAGAATATCATTCTTTGATCGAAGATCATCATAAAAGGCCTTATTCTGTGGGTCGGTTTTGCCGTCATCTGCGCGGTCATCTATCTTGTCTCCCGGCGGATGAAAAATCAAATCGAAGAAAACGGGATCGAGACCACCGGCGTGATCTCCCGCATCGAGGACATAGGCGGGTCGGATGAAATCGCCTTACATTACGACCGCCTGCAGAACATTCTGCTCGGCTTTGTCAACTCCAGCGACGTGGACGACGTCTACCTCGCCATGTTTGACCGTGATACGGGCGCGCTGGTCTACATCGCCGACCCGGACGAAGACCCCGAAGCGGCGTTCGCCCCCGGAGAATGGGAGAGCGTGGCGGCCGAGAAGGCCGAGAAGTTTTTGCGCATGAACAGTCAGGACGCCACGATGTACGACGTCAGCAACGAGCCGCGCTACGGCTGGATGTGCACCGCCGGCGTGCCGCTTCAGGACAAGGAGACCGGCGAGACCGTCGCTTTCGTCCTGGCCGACGTGACGCTCGAGAGCGTCGCGCTGGGGATGCGGAACTTTGTGCTGCAATTCACAGCCGCCATGGTCGCCGCGACGGCGCTGCTGGCGTATTTTATGACGCGGCGCATGAAGCGCACCGTGATCCTTCCGATCAACGCGATCGCGGGCGCGGCGGAGCGCTACGCAAGGGATAAGCTGGACAACGCCGACGTGTCGGATCACTTCAAGTCCCTTGAGATCCGCACCGGAGACGAGATCGAGAACCTGAGCCTCGTCATGGGCGATATGGAAAGCGAGCTTGCCGATTTCGAGGAAAAGCTGACGCGCGAGGTCGCGGAAAAGGAGCGCATCGGAACGGAGCTGAGCATGGCGGCGAACATCCAGATGGAGCTGCTACCGAGTACGTTTCCCGCCTTTCCGGATCGCAGTGAGTTTACCATCTACGCCACGATGGATCCCGCAAAGGAGGTCGGCGGCGACTTTTACGACTTCTTTATGATCGACGAGGATCATATCTGCCTCGTGGTGGCGGACGTTTCGGGCAAGGGCGTGCCGGCGGCGCTGTTTTCCATGATCGCCAAGACCATGCTCAAGATGCAGGCGCAGACGCGGCGCGATCCCGAATATGTGCTGCGGGAGGTGAACGCGGCCCTCTCGGAAAACAATGACGAGGCGATGTTCGTGACGGTGTGGCTCGGCGTGCTGGAGATCTCCACGCTCGAGCTGACCTACGCCGACGCGGGACACGAAAAGCCGCTGCTGTATCGAAACGGCGCCTGGAGCTTCCAGCCCAAGGATGACGGCGTGGCGCTCGCCGTGTTTACTCCGGCGGAGATCGAGCGGCTGGACGACCCGATCCTCTTCCGCAACCAGACGATCCGCCTGCACCCCGGCGACGTGATCTTCCAGTACACGGACGGCGTCACCGAGGCGATGGACCCGAACAGAACGCTGTTCGGCGACGGCCGCCTGCTCGCGGCGATGAACGGCGCGCCGTCGACCGAGCCAGAGAAGCTGCTGCCGCACGTCCGCGCGCAGATCGACGCCTTTGCGCAGGACGCGCCGCAGTTTGACGACATCACGATGCTGGCGCTGCGCATCAACGACGGCACGGAGAAACGCCCCGCGCCGCCGGAGGACCGCCGGAAGGCGCAGGCGGAGACCAAACGCGCGGAACCGGAGGGCACGGGCGTAACCATTGAGGAGTTTGTCTTTTAATGACGCAAATCACGGCTGAAACCAAAACGATAGAGGAGGAAAACGGCGATGTTCCAGATCCGCCTTGCGGTGGAGGAGATTTTTATCAACATTACCAGCTACGCCTACGCTCCGGGCACCGGGGAGGCGGAGATCCGTTGCACGCTGCTGGACGATCCGCCGCGGGCAAGGATCCGGATCATGGACAGCGGCAAACCGTTCGACCCGCTGGCGCGCGCGGACGCGGATACGTCCGAGGACGCACTGCTTGCGCGCGAGGGCGGCCTCGGTATCCTGCTTGTGAAGGACAGCATGGACGATGTGCAGTATTCCTATGAGAACGGAAAAAACAGTTTGAGTATTCTGAAACAATGGTAATTTTTAATCAAAAGGAGACTTGGAAAGATGAAAGAATCTACGCTGAAAATGAATCTGGTCAAGCGGGACAACGAAGCCGAAATCAGCCTGATCGGGTGGCTTGACGCGACCAACGCGCCGGACGCGCAAAAGGTACTCGAACAGCAGGCGGAACGGTTTGACCGCATCGAGTTGGATCTGAAGGAACTGGAGTATATTTCCAGTGCGGGACTGCGTGCGCTCAAGGTGCTGCAGATGAAGATGAGCGATAAGGGCGAGCGGGTCGTGATTCGCAACGTCCGCGAAGACGTCAAAAGCGTGTTCAACGTGACCGGCTTCTATCGTCTGTTCAAATTTGAAGATTGAGGGTCGGACGCTATCGGGGGGCAGCGGCTTCCAAAAGAGCCTGAGCGCGACGGTAATGAACAGTTGGCGTACGTGCCGCGCTGTTTTCGATCATGTGCGCGGCGTGCTCCGCCTCCAGCGCGCCGGTCTCCGTGTCGATCAGACCGGGACTGACGGAAACGACTCAGATGCCGTCCTTTCCGTATGCGAACGCGCACTTTTTCGAATACCACACCACGAAGGTTTTGGAGAGCCTGTAAGCAAGTCCGGGCTGGTTTTTTCTGGCATAGCCGACCTCGGAGAGCATTTTCTGCACAAACTCGTCCTCGTGGTATTCCGCCAGTTCGAAGACGCCGTGATGCACGGCAATGTCGGGAAGGTCATAAGCGGCGCAGGATGCGACGTCCACAATGGCGCTGCCGCGCTCCATGTATTTGCGAAACTCCATGTTAACGTTTTTTGCCCCGACCGCATTGATGCAAATCGACGAGGTGCAACCGTCCTGATCACCGGACGATACCGAAAGCGACGCTTGATCCATACATATGAAAGGAAGGAAAAGTGCCATGTTTGAAAGAAAGCTCTATCGCGCGGACATGCTCCGCTGCGTGCTTTGTTCGGATGCGCCGTGCAGCAAAGCCTGTGGGAAGCTCGACGTTTCGGCTACGCTCCGCAGCATTTGGTTCGACGACGAAAAGGCAGCGGCTTCCTGCTTCCCGGCTCAGAATCCCTGCACTGGATGTCCGGCTCCCTGCGAGGAGAAATGCGTTCGCCCCTACGAAGTGCCGATCCGCGCACTAATGACGCAGCTGCATGACGAAGTGAAGCCGGAACTGGAAATCCCTCTGCCGGAAGATGAATACAGGCTTCACACGGAGCTGTGCGGCATTCCGCTGGAAAACCCTTTTTTGCTCTCGTCCTCCGTGGTCGCAAGCACTTACGACATGTGCGCCAGAGCCTTTGAGGCGGGCTGGGCGGGCGTCGCCTTCAAGACGATCTGCTCCTTTGATATTCACGAGGCCTCGCCCCGCTTCTCCGCCATCACGGGAGATAACGGCAGCATCATCGGCTTTAAGAATATAGAACAGCTTTCAGATCACAGCGTGGCGGAAAACATGGAGATCTTCCGCCGCTTGAAAGAGAAATACCCATCCAAGTTCATCCTGGCCTCTATCATGGGCCGATGTGATGCAGAGTGGGAAGAACTCTCCCGGCTCTGCGAGGAAAACGGCGCAGACGCCATTGAGCTGAACTTCTCCTGTCCCAACATGGCAGACGACGGCCTGGGTTCGGATATCGGCCAGGTGCCGGAGCTGGTGGAGCGTTTCACTGCGGCGGCGAGACATGGAACAACGCTCCCGATCCTTGCCAAGCTCACGCCCAATGTGGCGGTCATGAGCCCGGCTGCTGAGGCGGCAATGCGAGGCGGCGCAAACGGAATTGCCGCCATCAATACGATCAAGAGTGTTATTGGAGTCAATCCCCATACATATATTTCCGCTCCCGCCGTACACGGTATGTCTGCCGTAGGCGGCTACAGCGGCAATGCGGTCAAGCCCATCGCGCTGCGCTTCATTGCTGAACTGGGACAGAATCCCGCGCTGCGGGGCATGCACATCAGCGCCATGGGCGGCGTCGAAAACTGGTCTGACGCGCTGGAATTCATCCTGCTCGGCGCGGGTAGCGTTCAAGTCACGACTGCGGTCATGCAGTACGGTTACCGCATCATCGACGATTTGAAAGCCGGACTCAACCTGTATCTCACGGAAAAAGGCTTTGCCAGTGTGGACGAGGCGCGGGGCCTTGCACTGGAGTCCGTCAGCGAGACAACGGATGTGCTGGAACGGGATACGATCATTTTTCCGAAATTCGACCGGGAGAAATGCATCGGCTGCGGACGCTGCATGATTTCCTGCGCAGACGGTGGGCATCAGGCCATCCGGCTCAGTGAAGAAAGAAGACCGATCCTGGACGGAAAGAAATGCGTGGGCTGTCACCTTTGTGTGCTCGTTTGTCCGGAACGGGCGATCTGTTCCAGCAGAAAACGCATAACAAAAATGGCCTAAAAAGGGAGACTCAAAAAATGGAACATACAACGAAACAACTGAAGATCTGGCGCATTACCGCGATCATAGCTATTTGCATACTGCTGACTGTCAGCATTTTGTACGCTTTCGGCGTCGGGTACAAAAGCGCCGCGCCTGTCATAGATGGGAAAGAAGCGCTTTCGCTTTGAAACGAAGGCACCGGCGCAAGGGATCATCTGATCGACTACGTCAGCACCGTCACAGAAGAGGGCGGAGCAGATTATATCCCTGTCGATGACCGCATCGCTGTGTTCGATATGGACGGTACGCTCACCTGCGAGACCTTCTATACCTACTATGACAGTAACTGTTTAGCACCCCGGTTGAAACGCATGGTCAATGTGTAGAAATATTACCGATTCATTTTTCAATGAAGTCACAGTTTTTTAAGCCGATGTGGAAAACAAACAAGCGCACCGAAAGTTATTTCCCTCTCTAACAGCAGCACGCTCCTCAAGAAAAAGCGGAGCGTGCTGCTATTTTTGTTGCCATTTTTATCATATCGCGCTACAATGCATTTATTATCTGATACTGGAGGAGAAAACCATGGCAAAAGGAAAAAAGAAGCTCGCTAAGAGCGCGAAGAAGAATGCTGCCGCTGTGAAAAAGGCGCAGGAGACCGCTCCGGTTGCAGCGCCGGCAGTGGAGACCGCGCCCGTCGCGATCGTTGAGGAACCGGCGAAGGCGGAAGCACCGATCGTGACCGTTGAGGAACCGGCGAAGGCGGAAGCGCCGGTCGTGACCGTTGAGGAACCGGCAAAAGTGGAAGCGCCGGTCGTGAACGCAGAAGCGCCGAAGGCGGAGAAGAAAACGCCTGCGAAGGCTGCCAAGAAGGTTGCGCCCAAGAAAGCGGCCAAGGTCGAGAAAGAGGAAAAGAAAGAAGCGGCTTCGGAAGCGAAAAAGCGCGGTCCCAAGCCCAAGACCGAGGCACAGAAGGCGGAGGACGCAAAAAAGCGCGCGGAGTTGAAGAAGGCGGCGGCCAATATGGTACCGGAGATGTTCCTCCAATATCAGGGCGGCGAGGTGAAGCTGGATGCGCTGGTGGAGAAGGCGAAGGAAGACTTCAAAGCGGCTCACAAGCGCACGCCGATCGTGAGCTTGAAGATGTATCTCAAGCCTGAGGATAACGCGGCTTACTATGTCATCAACGAGGCGAGCGCCGGAAAAGTGGATCTGTGACGCAAGCAGAATCGTTTAACAGGACGTGTGAACCATGAGAACGGACTACAAAAATGATATGACCATGGACCCGTCCGGGTTTGTGGTGCTGGCGGATTATGTGCCGCACATCGTACAGGAGATCCGGTACTACTCCACCTACAACTTCATCGGCGAGCGCATCGACGGTTATGAGGAGCCTTGCGCGCTGCTGACACAGGAGGCGGCGCGGGCGCTCAAGGCGGTCAGCGGCGAGCTGATCGTGCAGGGCTACCGCCTGAAGGTGTACGACGCGTACCGCCCCGCCTGCGCGGTGAAGCAGTTCGTGCTGTGGGGCATCGAGGATCAGGATATCCGCATGAAGCCGTACTTTTATCCGGAGCTTGAGAAGCAGGAGCTGTTCCGCAAGGGCTACATCGCCAAGCAGTCCAGCCACAGCCGTGGCAGCGCGGTGGATCTGACGCTGCTGGATATGAAAACAGGGAAGGAGCTGGATATGGGCAGCCCCTTTGACCTGTTCAGTGAGCAATCCCACCCCGACTACAAGGGGATCACGGACGAGCAGTACGAAAACCGCATGCTTTTGCAAAGCGTGATGGTTCGCAACGGCTTTCAGCCCATCGACTGCGAATGGTGGCACTTTTCTCTGCAAAACGAGCCGTACCCGGACACTTACTTTAACTTTCCGGTGTCCTCGGCGTATTTGCGAAGATAGGCTTTTGGCCGGGGGAGGAAGTACCGAAAACGGGAATATAGGATTATCGGGACGCAAAAATCAGCTATCAAAATGTGATGATCTGTGGAGAGACGACACTGCACGGGATCTCCGGACGCTGCCTTGACATGACGCTTTCGATTCGTCCCGCATACGAGAACAATCTCTATCAACGGTTCCATATCCACGTCGCGGTCGACGGCGAGCGGTACGCCTCGATCCGGTACAAGCCCGAGACGGGAACCATTCGCGTCGATCGGACGCACAGCGGCTTCCCGCACGATATCGTCAACGTGCGCGAATTTCTCGTACGTCCGCAGCAGGGCAGGCTCAAGCTGCGCATCGTTCTGGACCGCTACAGCCTGGAGCTGTTTGTCAACGACGGCGAGCAGGCCGCATCGTTTGTGCTCTACACGCCAAAGGACGCTGCCTCCATCGGCTTCAGCTCCGACGGAGCGCTGTTCATGGACATAGAGAAATACGACTTAGAGTTTTGAGGAGTTGTTAGCGGTGTACTGTGGCCTTTTTGATGTTTCTCGTCAAGAGACACAAACAGAATCGACGTAATACCCATTTAAGTAAGATCAGAAAAGTAAAGAGACCGTAAGTCGATCAAAGGCACGGGAAGATTGGCCCTCACATGGGGAGCAGCGATCTTCCCGCGTCTTTTTCTATCTTCACGCCCACGCGCCGCAGCAAACCGCCCTCTATGGGCGGTTTTTTTATTTTCTTTCCTAAATGCAGAAGATTTTTTCGCGTTTCGCGTAGAACACATACGAACACGGCTGGCGCAGAAGTCTTGCGTCCGACCGCAGTACCAAAGGCAAAAATATGAAGGACGTCAAAGGAAGGAGGTGAACGCAGTGCGCGTCCAATCGAAAGCAGCGGCTGTGAGGGCATGGAGTTATGCCCGCAGCCGCTTGGCAAAACACATCGGGGATTACAGCTATCCCGTTCTGTACGCCGCGGTCAGAGCGCGGTTTCGGCCTTACAGAAAAGACTTCGCACCGATCCGCTGCCGAGCGGATCAAACGACACGAGCGGCGCGTTTGCGCCGCGGCCGAGATCCGCGGTTGTGTCGACCGCTCACGCAGCCGAAAGGCGCTTTTGGCTGCGTGGCAGGGAGCGAAACCCTGTGCGGTGTTTGTACTAAACATGGAATTTCATAACAGAGACAGATGGAAACCAACGCAAAGAAAACGCCGGAAAGAAGGGCTTTCCGGCGAATACGCGTCCATCCCTCTCGCGGAAACCGACCGGAAACGGAGCGGAAACGGGACGGAAATGCAGACGGGCAGATTGCGTCCTTTTTCAAATCATGGTTCCCATCACAGCCGCGTACCCCCTCCCCCCTGATTCTTTCTTTTTCTCAGGGAGAAAGGCGGAGCGGGTGATGGGGGCTTGGGGGAAGAGGGAGAGGTGCCTTTCTCTTTAAGGCTGCCGGGCAGGCAGCCGCTCTTTAGGCTCTCCCTCTTTCCCCAAGGTTCCATCGGTGACTCCATATCTGCGTACAGCATGAGCCCATCCCCGTCTCAAAAATTTTTTCTTCATTCTGCAACATATTTTTCTCCGTTTCGCGTAGCAAGGCAATACACGCGGCTCACAAAGGGCTTTTTGGCATCGAATTGCCGCGATGAAAGGCAAAACGATATCTTTGATACAGGAGTTGTGAAAAATCATGAGGAATACCGGAGAAAACGAAGGGGTCGACAAGGCTCTCCTTGCGCAGCTGAACAAGCTGGCGCGGCACAACCGGCAGGGCAGCTATCAAACCAGGCAGCGTTACTACGAGGCGATGCAGCGGTTTTGCCAGTATCTCGCCGAAGAATATCACCTGCAAAAGCTCTCCAACATCAGCGGCAAGCACTTCGCCGCCTACGCAGAGTATCTGCAGGAAAGCGGCAAGTCGGCGAGCACCATCAAGACCGATCTCGCGGCGATCCGCTTCTTCCATGACAAGATGGAGCACGCGAAGTATCGCCTGCCCGACAACGACGCGCTCGGCGTTGCGCTGGAACGTCGGCGCTTCGGCGGCGAAGACCGCACTTGGAGCGCGGTCGAGTTCAACCGCATGATCGGCAAGGCGGTCGAGGCGGGACGCGACGACATTGCCTGCGCGCTGTATCTCGGACGCTTCGCCGGGTTGCGCATCCACGAGGTCATGCGGATCGACACCGCCATTGCAGAGCAGGCGCTGCGCGAGGACGCCATCACCATCAAGGGCAAGGGCGGCAAGGTACGCACGGTCCCCATCGAGGATGAGCGCGTCCGCGTTGCCCTTGAGGCCATGCTCGAACGCACGGAGCGCGGGCACAAGCTGTTTGTGCCGGATGATGTACCCACCGACCGCGCCATCAACGGCGTGCAGTTGTTTATCCTCAAGCACCGCGACGACGTGGCAGAGCCCTCGCGCGAAGCGAATCTGACCTTCCACGGTCTGCGCCATAGCTATGCCGCGGACAAGTACCGTGGTTTGATCGAGCAGGGCACGAGTAAGCTGGACGCGAATTGCGCTGTTTCGCGGCTGCTCGGCCACGAACGCCCCGATGTGACGGACATCTATCTTGCGTCGGTCAAGAAGGAGGAGGTGCGCGATGGAGAATAGATACCGTTCCCTCGACGAGCTGCCGCTGGCGCTCCGCGTGGAAGAGCTGATGCCGATTCTGGGCATTGGCAGGAACACCGCCTATGAGTTGGTGCGCTCCCGGCAAATTCGCAGCATCAAAATCGGGCGTCAGATCCGCGTGCCGCGGGACGCGGTGGCAGAGTATCTGCGCGGTCAATGACAGCATCGTGGCGTCAACGATACGCATACAAGCGTGCTTTACCTTTTGCAAGCAGGAATACCACGTCAACATCTGCGGCGTGAAAGTCTATCCGCAGGGCTACGCCGCCATCGCACGAATCAAACCGCAGTTGTCTGGTGTCAACCTCGTTGCAGACATCGGCAACGGCACCATGAATGTGCTCTATATCATCAACGGTCAGCCGCAGTCCGGGAAGATGTTTACCGAGAAGTTCGGCGTCTACCAGTGCACCCTCGCGGTGCGCGAGGCATTTCTGCGTCAGACGCGGCGTGAGCTGAACGACGCGATCATTGACGAGATCTTCCGCACCGGAACGGCAAACATCCGGGAAAGCGACCTCGCCATCGTCCGCGCCACTGCTGCGGAATATGTAGCGGAGATTTTCCGCAGGCTGCGGGATCACGGCTACGACAAGGATACAATGACGCTCTACATCACGGGCGGGGGTGGCTGCCTCGTCAAACACTTCTACCGCTTCGATACCGAGCGTGTGAAGTTTATCGACGACATCTGTGCCGCCGCCAAGGGCTATGAGTACATGGCGGAGCTTCAGATCAAGGCGGGGCAGGAATAATGGGCGTTTACAGAACTTCCGTACGCTTTGACCTGCAGAATGAGCGTGAAAAGCGTGCCGCCGACTACTTAAAGAGCCTGAAGCACGGCGAAGGCAACCGCTTTATTGTTGACGCCGTGCTTGCCCGGATCGACAGCAGTGATGATACAGGGCTAGTGGCGCAGATCCGTCAGATGCTTCGTGAAGAAGTCAAGCTCGTCCCTGCCGCAGCTCCCACCGCAAATGATGAACACACCAACGAGCAGTCATTGGACGTGAGCGTGCTGGACGATTTGAAGATGTTCGATTGATAAAGTGAAAAAGGTTTTTCAAAGAAACGATTGCAAAAAGGCCGCACAGCGGGTATCATAGAGACATGATTCCTGCTGTGCGGCGGGAAGGAGGTTATTATGCCGCGCGGCAATAGCAATACGAAGAATACAAAGGGCGCTTCCGGTGCCGGAACGATCCGGAAGAAAACCGTGAAGCGCAACGGAAAAGAGTATACCTATTGGGAAGCCCGCTACACAACCGGCTTTGATCCTGGAACGGGGAAGCAGATCCAGAAGTCCGTCACGGGCAAGACGCAGAAGGAAGTAGCACAGAAGCTCCGCGAAATAACAAGTAAGATTGATGCCGGAAGCTATCAGGAGCCCAACAAGATCACGCTGGGGCAGTGGCTGGATATTTGGTCTTCCGACTACTTGGAAAATGTGAAGCCTTGGACAGCCGAAAAGTACAAAAGCGTCATCAAAACGCATATTAAGCCTGCGCTGGGCGCGATTCGATTGGATGAGCTCAAGGCTCCCGCGATCCAGCATTTTTACAATGACACGCACAAAGGACGAGAAGGAAAGCCGGGACTTGCTCCAAAGACAGTGAAAAACATTCATGGGGTACTGCACAAAGCGTTGCAGCAGGCAGTGGATGTCGGCTACATTTCCATGAATCCGACCGACTCCTGTAAAATTCCGCGTGTCGTCAAACCGGAGATTGAACCGCTGGATTCGGAAGAAATTTCTCTTTTCCTTGACGCAATCAAGGGCCATCGTTTTGAAACGTTCTATACGGTTGCGCTTTTCATCGGGATGCGGCGCGGGGAGCTTTGCGGTTTGAAATGGGATTGTGTAGACTTTGACCGCGGCACGATCTGTATCAAGCGCCAGCTGCAAAAGGTTCCGGGTACGAGAAGCGATGTGGAGTTGACCACCACGAAAAACGGCAAAGGTCGCACCATCGTCCCCGCCGCCTCGGTCATGGCGCTGCTGAAACGCCATCGCGCGGAGCAGCGAGCCATGCGGTTGCGTGCCGGTGAAGCGTGGCAGGACAACAATTTTGTGTTCTGCAATGAGATTGGTGAACCCCTGTCCGCCCACACGGTCTATAACAACTACAAGCGCATCGCAGCGTCCATCGGGATTCCCAACAGCAGGGTGCATGATTTGCGCCACAGCTATGCCGTTGCCGCTATTATGAGCGGCGACGACATTAAGACCGTGCAGGAAAACCTTGGTCACGCGACAGCAGCATTCACGCTCGACCGCTACGGGCATGTAACCGAGCAGATGCGGCAGGCGAGCGCAGAGCGTATGGAGCAGTTCATCAAGTCCGTTTCCGGCCAGTAAGGGAAAACATAAGGGAAAACAACTTTCTGGCAAAAGGAAAACCCTTGAAAACAAGCTGTTTTCAAGGGTCCCTGGATGGTTGCGGAGGGAGGACTTGAACCTCCGACCTCCGGGTTATGAGGGTGCGTCCGTTCGGAAATTACATGATTTGCAATCAATTTCGTGCTGTTGTGTCGGCGAAAAGTTTGAAAAACTGATACGTTGTCCACCCAATCCACTCGCTCATTTTCTGTTCTGGGTCAAAAAATGGGTCAGACGCGCACGCGGAATTTCGCTTCCGCAGCGTGTCCGGCCCATTTCGTTCCGCCATCGTGTTTGGCGTAGTGTAGCATAGGTTTCGCCGGATTACAAGTGCAAAATTTGGGGTGCCATAGTCAAAGAAGAGGGGAGATGCCAAAGACGAGATTCAAATGGTCAAAAGGTGACGACTTGTATTTGCAAGATAATTTGTGTAAACTGCAAGTAATAGAGAAACACATTTTTGTGCCGCGCATTATCAATTCCTTTTATATCTCTGCTTTTGGTGACGAAACGTTAAGTGGCTGGATGCATGGAGGCTATCATAATGGTTTCTTATGATGAGTTTTATTCCTCAATTAATCTGTGGGATCACCCCATTACGGAAGAGGAGATTCAACAATTATCTGAGCCAGAAATGGAATCAAATCTATTTGAACTCGGGACGCTCGGCTGCCTTCTTCCGGTACACATTAATCATGAAGATTTATATTATTTCCTTTACAAAATAAGGTGTGCGCTATCAAGCAAAGAAATGTTTGATTGTGTTAACACACAAGTATCCGAAATGCTTTCCGAACCCGCATCACTAACAGAAGAAGAGTACAAATGGCTTCTGTATAAAGCTATGAGTTATGAGTTCTACACTATTCGTAACGGAGAAAACTATTATCAATTAAAAGAAGTAATACTTCAACAATGTAGTGGCGAGGAATTATTTAGCAAGCGGATTCTGCAGCTATTTTGTGCATTCGAGCAGTCACTTTATTATCCGTGTGCCTGCGGCGCTCTCGCATTGATCGACGGAAAGCTTGGTGCAGGCGCAAATTCAAGCAAAACACAATTTGTTACCTTGCTAAATGAAATCGTATCTAATAACGTTTTGACACCTTCCAAGATAGCTATTATTCCAAACCTGAAGGGGTATTTGCTTTCTATTTCCAAACATGCTGATTTCTTGTGTGGTAACGAGCCATGTAGTCTAAATCGCCATTGGCTGATGCACGGAAGGGATAGCCGTATTATTGATAGAGATGACTGCATTCATTTGTTCAATGCGCTTGAAATGATTTTAGAACTCGAATCGTAAGAACAACATCGAATTAAGTTCAACTCAACTGCAGATTTCTGAATCCGTTACATTTTCCGATAGTTTGTAAGCCAAGCGATTTGTGTTGTAGCAGTATATGTATTATAGCACAACACCGCAGGCTTGCTAAGCCTGCAATGCGGCAAATATCAAGGCCTTATCAACGTATGTCTTTCACCTTCTGCTTTAACCGCTCCAGACGCTCCGCTTCGATGGAGCTCTCATACTCGTCTCTGTCCATGATTTCTTTTTCAAACTCATATTTGCAGTTAGCTCCCTTCTTTGCATGGGAAACTGTGCTAAAAAACGTCGCCTTGTTCATCCCCAGCATCTTCGCGCAGTCCTCGGCAAGTCCAAAGGCTATAACCCGATCGTTTTTGGCAAGGTACACCGTGTAATAAACGTATTTCCTCATTGCCAAGTCCCCCCTTCCGTGCGTTCCGCTCCGCGAGTTTGGCGTAGTGTAGCATGATCCGCAACAGGTTTCAAGTCGCAAAAAATGCGCAGCCATAGGCAAAGAGGTGTGCTACAAAAACAAGCAGAAGTGAAGGAGACTTTTCTCCCTCACTTCTGCTATATAATCGCAACGATTCAATTAAGTTGGCTGGTCCGTTCGCCCCAGGATATAATCCGTCGAAACCTGATAGTAGTCTGCGAGTTGAATCAAATGCCGAATTGGAAGTTCGTTAGCGCCGCGCTCATATCGCGCATACATGGTTTGCGATGTTCCGATAACTTGCGCAATCTCTCGTTGCGTTTTGTCGTGGTCTTCTCGCAAATCGCGAAGTCTTCGTTGATAGTCCATACTGCATCACCTGTGCAGTATTCTACACAGTAAAGATATTTACTATTGAATTTAGTAAATATCTTTACTAATATGTAGAGTATCAAAAAATATAGAAGGTGACGGATATGGAGAAAGAACACCTCAATTGTGCCATCCTCGGCCAACCGCCGATGCGCTTCCCGTGGGGGTTTGACGAGGAAGACAGCGGTTGTCAGAAACTCAAGATGGAGCTGGCGCAGAAAATCATGGAGCTGCGGCAGCGCGGCGTGACGCGCTTTGCCGTCGTCGCAGACTGCGGCGTAGGACTGTACGCTGGAGAGTGCGTCAATGCCCTGCGGCAAGCGGACGGCGAGCTTATGCTATTTGTCGTGACGCCCCACGAAGAACAGGCGACCAAATGGGCGCCGTATCTCCGGGAACGGTACTTCAAGTTGTTGGAGGACTGCACCATCATGGAAGCGGCAAGCCTTCGCAAGACGGCAGAGTGCGAATGCGATGCCTACTGCAAGATCCTCGACTATGCCGACATGGTACTTGCTGTTTATGATCCTGTCATGGCAAGATGTGATGCTGTGGACCGGGCGATGGAGTATGCGAAGGAGCGAGGGCTGCCTGTGATCACTCTGTCTCCGACAGGTACTTGACTAATCTGTCACATCGTATTCAGTCCGTTCAATGGGACACCCCTTCTGTTAACCTGAAAATGCCAACGAAATGCTAACTGGGACTAACCTCATTCGATATACGCAGAAACTGCGCTGCCATAGTCAAAGAAGGAGGTAAATCAAATGTTTGACTGGAACCACAACGGAAGAAGGGATGCCGGCGACAGCTTCATGGACTTCATGATTTTCAACGAGGTCATGAACGGCGGTCAGAAAAAGCAGAGGAGCAAAGAAACGGAGCCAAAGCATGATTGGATCGATGAGCTGGAAGAACTCGACGCGCTGGAGGACGAGGACAAATAATGCGACGAAGCGGCGGAGTTCATTCTCTGCCGTTTTTTGGCATATTTCAACAAAAAGGGTTGCGGCAAAGGACGTTACGTTATATAATACATTAATTAGAGTATAAATTTGGGTTATTATACCCGTGTGAAAGCGTGGCGAAACAGCGAATGATGGAAGTGACGGCGGCGGTCATCTGGCAGGGGGACAAATTTCTAATCTGTCAACGGCCGCGAGAGAAATACTGTGGGCTTCTTTGGGAGTTCCCCGGTGGGAAAATTGAACCGGGAGAAACGGCGGAGGAGTGCATTATCCGTGAGTGCCGTGAAGAGCTGGGCGTCACGTTGAAGGTACACGGCGAGTTCTACGACACCGTGCAGGAGCACCCGGACCAGGTGGTACATCTGCATTTTTTCAGTACAGAGATCGCATCCGGCGAGCTGACGCCACTGGAGCATAACGCCGTCGCGTGGGTCACGCAGGCAGAGACGGCGAGATATGAGTTCTGCCCGGCGGACGCGAAAATGTTGCAGGAAAACGAACTTTAGGCAAGAGCGTTGCAATGCAAGATTTTGGACGACCTTTATGGTTGGGATAAAATTTAAAGGAGAAGCTGCTATGGTGAACTTGCAGAAAGAGTTTATAGATTTTCACGATGAGATTAAGCTCAGTGACGAAAATGAAATACTGAGAGAAAAACGGGATATTCTCCTTACAAAATTGCGAAAAAACATATCAGAAGATTTGCCTTCATACACATCTTTCAATCAGGGCAGCTATGCTATGGGGACAGGTATTAAGCCAGAAGATGGTGACTATGACATAGATGTTGGCCTCAAATTTTCCATCGACAAAGACGACTATTCTGACCCTGTTGACCCAAAGATATGGGTCAGGGATGCGCTAAAAAACCACACCAAAAGTGTTACTGTTCGTCGTTCATGCGTAACAGTAACATATCAAAAAGATGATGAACCAGAATACCATGTTGATTTCGCAGTATATGCCAACGCTAACAAAGACGAAAAAATGTACATCTCAAAAGGAAAAGAGTATTCAGATGAAGATCATAGATATTGGGAGCTGAGTGATCCGCAGCAATTGATTTCTCTTGTAAAGGGCAAATTTGACGGCGAGGATGCAAAACAATTTAGACGAGTCATCCGATATTTGAAGAAGTGGAAAGACCACAACTCTATGCTTGATGGAAATGGCGCACCAACTGGTATCTCGCTTACTATACTGGCTTATGACTTTTTCGCAGTCGCAAAAGAGTATGATTCATTCAATTGCAGATATGAATATAATGATTTTGCAGCGTTAAAGTCGCTAGTCGAATCTATTCGGGGAAAGTTTGTGCTCAAGTATGGTGGTAGCGATATTGGATACTATCATCAGATTTCGGCAGCTCTTCCGGTTGAGCCGAAAAATAACTTGTTTGAAAAAATGACAGCGCGACAGATGGAAACATTATACGAAGAAATCTGTTCTATGTTCGACGAATTAAAGAAAGTTGAAGATCAAACTAAAAAATCCGCGGCATGCGAAATCCTTGCAAACCTGTTTGGAGAAGAATTTCCCATTGCCGCGGATAGGAGCTATGTAGGGACGTCTGAATCTGCATGAAAGCATCAGGAGAGAAAAATGCCATCCTCAGTAGCATTGAATACCTGAATAAGGTGCGTAATGTTGATTTCTCTGTCGCTGGAGACGAGCTGCAGTATAGTTGCGCTTTAGAGCTTAATACTGGTGAGAGCGTTATAATTCGCCTTGCCTTTCAGGAAATTTTTCCACTTGTTTTCCCTGATATATATATTCAGGATTCTCAAAGGATGCATATTCATACTGATGGCAATGGGAAGGTCTGTTACTTTGATGGTAGCTCTGTCCTGTTTGATTTGCAGAATCCTGAGCAAATCCTGCTAGATTGTTACGATAAAGCCCTCGAAAACTTGAATGCATCCTGTGAAACATCCTACTACAAAAGAGAGCTCAAGAAAGAATTCAATGCATATTGGCTTGAAAATGCAAAGCAGCATATTATTTGGACGAGAAACGTTCATCAGAATACCTGTTGCACTACAAGGATTCTGCATACGGAAAGCATACCGGTGGTTTCGGAAACCGAGTTGGATGCAAAGGCATTTGCGCAGAATGCGCTGGGTATTAAGGCCGAAAACGCTTGGGTAAACGGTATTATAATACCATTGCGTAGTGGCGCACCGCTTCCGCAGATAAAAGAAAACTATAAATGGAGCGAAGTGCGCAAATACATTACCGCAAACGTAACGACCTCAGTCAAAAAGCAATTTGAGCAATACCTGAATGCAACTAGTAGCTCTTGGCACCGATACCTTTTCTTGATCATCGGGGATGGTGGGGCGAGCATAGTTTTCGCTTTTTGGGTTTCCCTATCTAGTAAACGGCCTGTTAAGATTAGCAACATGGTATCCCATCAAATTGAACCGGTGTATATTAAACGATACGACCAAGAATATCTTTTAAAACGATGCGGATCAGATATGGATATTAGCAAAAAAAATGTTTTACTCCTTGGATGCGGTTCTGTCGGAGGATTTATTGCTAACAATTTATGCCAAATAGGTGTTGGAAGTCTTGACATTTTAGATAAAGATGTTTTTTCAGTGGAAAATGTCCACAGACACTTCCTTGGGATAGATATGTTAAAAGGCGAAAAGGGTAAATTTAAGTCGGATTTAGTTCAGCAAAAATTGCAAGAAATGTATCCATATGCAGAAGTCTCTTCTTTGAGGCTGGTAAACCGACACGCAGAAGCATTTATTCAAGATGTGCAGCGTCTCCAGGCGTATGACCTCATTATTTCTGCATTAGGCGAGCCTACCATCAATTTAGCTTTATCAAAGATTCTAACAGAACGCAGAATTAGAGTTCCGCTTATATGTTGCTTTAATGAACCGTATGGTATAGGCGGACACGTAATTGTTTCCAATCTCACATCTGATTCTTGTCTGCGATGCATATATACTGATACAATTTCCAGTGACATCGTTTCTTTTAGAGGAAGTCTCGTTAAAGAAGGGCAAAACTTCAAAAAGAATCTCTCCGGTTGCGGAGGTTCTTATGTGCCTTACAGCGCTCTTGACTCGCAGCAAACCGCATTAATTGCAGCACGTACGGCAGCGAATGTGCTCACAGGTGAGTTGACGTCTAACAAAGTGCTTAGCTGGCTTGGATCAGAGGTAGCTTTAAAAAATTGCGGATATGAAGTGTCTGAGTTTTTCAACAAATATAATGGAGCTGGCTTAGTTGAGTATACGCTACCGCCAAATCCGAAGTGCCCAATTTGCCAATGCAAATAGGTCGTGATATGTCATATGGATACCATTTATACTACAGAAGATTTGTCACTTATTATTGAGCAAGGCGTGTACTCTTTTTTGTGGAAATATGTGCAAGAGAATGGCTATTGTCTTGAACATGGCGGGATTCTTGCTGGTACCATGAGTCCGGTGAGACATCAAATAACAGTAACAGATGTAACAACCCCTTTTGAACGAGATAAACTGGCCAGATATTCATTTAAGCGATCTGAGCATGGGCACCAAGCAGCAATGGATAAAATTTGGCAATTATCCGACCACAGAAAAACTTATTTGGGAGAGTGGCATACGCATGATGAGGATAGCCCTATCCCATCACATTTGGACGTTTGCAACTGGAAAGCAATAAGCAAAAGAAACCATAACTCAATGCAACTGTTTTTCGTTATTATAGGGCGTAAAGAAATGAAGGTATGGACTATAAAACGCGGAGTTGTTATCGAACTTAAAAAAAGCACTTCTTAGCAAGACAAAGAGTAGGCACCACTGCTTTCTATACCTATTCTTCTTTACAACTATAGCCCCATAAACCATATGAGGAGCAATGATAGATATGCGAATTAAATGGCTTCAATTATCCGACATCCATTTCAATTTCAAAAACTATGACTCAGAAGAATTGCGCAAAGGTTTCATTAATCTTATCGGTGAGCGTAGCAGCAGTGAGCCATTTTCGCATCTGTTTTTGACGGGAGATGTCCTCTTTCAAAATGAGAAGGCCCACGAAGACACGGTGAACTTTATCAATTGCCTAGTAAACAAAATGGGGATATCATGGGAAAACGTTTTCGTTGTTCCTGGAAACCATGATCACGATCGCAGTCAAACGGTTGATACGGTATTATCCCTCTGCACGCCAAAGAAGAAGCCTAACCAGTCAATGATTGATAACCTTTCCGACGGTATAATCAATAATTTGCTTGATGCATTTTCCGGTTATGATGATATATACTACACTTTGTTTGGGCAACATTACTACAATAAACCATCACAGCCTCACATAGTCAGAAAACTGCCGCAGGACATTTCAATTGTTCAGTTAAACACCGCTTGGCTAGATACAGAATCTCGCAAAAACAGCAAGGTATTTGGCGGAAGTAGGCAATTACAGAAACTGCTTGATGCGGACAAGACCTTTACATCTAACAAGATAAATATTGCGATTGGTCATCATCCGCTTGATGACCTCATTGACAAAAACAGAATAATTGATCAATTTGCTGAAAACAATATCACAGTTTACTTATGCGGGCATCGGCATAAGCCCTCAGTAGATTATTATCACAACAAAGATATTATTCAAATAACATGTCCGGGTGGGTATAATGACGGATATTCCGAAGGCGGGTACGTATGGGGAATTATCGATACTGACTGCAGTATATATAGAGCGGAAATATATAATTGGAACGACGGAAAATGGAGCATTGAAAGTAGAATAGCGGGCACAGATGAAAACGGTAATGTTTTCTTTGACACAAACAGGAACAAGCATAACAGCAAGATTGCGGCAGTAGATCTGAAATTATATGATGGACATATTTCTAAGGCAATGATTGAGGACGCAATAGGAGCTCCTGTATTGCCAGAGGTATGTACTTGCAATTGCGAAGATCCTTTTGACTGGCAGAGAAACGAGCAAGAAATACTCAGAGTAAGTGACGATATTAAATCTTTAATTGCAAGAGGATATCAAGTTCATTTGTTTCCGCTAGCGCCTATCCCGCTTCTTATAAGGCTTGGCTTTGAGTTGCAGAACAACTCAAAAATATTTATACACCAATATGAGAGATATTCTCAGCGGTGGTTAATTGATGGCACAGAAGCAAACCAGTTGTCAGTTTCCGAACAGCTACAGGGAGCGAAAGACCTAGCGGTTAGTATAGCTACTTCCGCAAAAATTGAGGAAACCCATATTCGGAAAGCGCTATTCGGTATTCCATGCGATTTGATTAGCTTTGAATCGAACGTGCTTCGCATAGGTGAGCCACTATATATAAACTCGGCCGTTATATTTGCTCGTCAAATAAGTGATTATCTAAATAATGTAAGAAACAACTATTTACGTATTCATATTTTTGCAGCCATTCCAGCTGGATTGGCTATTGAACTTGGTCGCCATCTTTTGCGATCTATGTTTCGCAATATTTATACCTATAATCTTGCGGGAAATAAATACGAACAGGCATTTGTTTTTGCGCCTAATGTAGGGGCGACAAAAGATAGCTCCGCTGAATTGCGTAATAATACATTTTATATTGACGATTATAAGCAAAGTGTTACCTTTATCCCTGTTGTTGGAGATATTGCATGCGGAGATTTAAGCGAGGCGATTAGCAATACAAGCGAGTTTTTTCCTATTCCAACTTCGCTTACTGATTCACATCCCCATTTCATCTTAAGGGCAAAAGGCGATTCAATGAAAAATGCAGGAATTGAAGATGGCGACTATATTCTAATACGGAAGCAACCAGCTGCCGACGAAGGTCGAATAGTTGCCGCTTTGATTGATGGCAACGCGACTTTGAAGCGTATCCATTATGATTTAAAACGGAAAAAGGTAGTATTGCATCCCGAAAACGAAAACTATCAGGATAAAGAGTATGATAGCATTGATTTGCAAGGTGTTGCGGTCGTGGTTATGAAACGTCTTTGAGCAACGATTGAATTATAACAAATGGAGCCGATGGTAAACGAGGTAGAGCAAGCAAAAAGAATCTGATGAGATATAGCGGAGGTGACAGAGGTTGGGTATCCCAAGGTTGATTCAACTATTAGCAGATATGGGATCCCCCGAATCAATCGGCCGTCAAGGTGAACGGAGTATCTCACGAAAACTTGCATGGTCTAATTTTTGCGGAAGAAGAGGCATGATTCTGCGAAATGTTTATGTTCCAAAGCAAAATGGCGGTACATCGGAAATAGACCTGCTCTACGTAACCGAAAAAGGAATCATTGTGATAGAAAGCAAAAATTACTCTGGTTATATATTTGGTAGCGAAGACAGTGCAAATTGGACAGTAACCTTATATGCTGGCAAAGATTTTTTAGGTAGAAAGAAAACTGAAAAACACAGATTTTATAATCCGATACAACAGAACAAATCACATATTAAGCAGCTTTCGCACTTTCTGAATGAATCAGTGCCTTTTTATTCTGTAATTGTTTTTTCAGACCGATGCAGCTTGATGGACGTTACTTGGCATTCCATCAATACATTTGTGTGCAAAAAGTGTGATTTAAATGGCATAGTAGCCCGTATATGGGGCCAAGGTTGTTCTCACCTTTCTGATGAACAAGTCCAGAGTATATATGAAAGGCTAACGCCGCTAACCAATGTCAATGTTGAGGTAAAGCAACAGCACGTAGCAGATATTCATACGCAAATGGAAACATGCCCCGTATGCGGAGGACGACTTGTTTTGCGCACAGCCAAAAAAGGGAGCAACCCCGGTAGGCAATTTTATGGCTGTTCAAATTATCCGCGCTGCAAATTTACAAGAGGCATATAGCCAAGGGAAACTAAGAGTTGGGCCGCTGAAAACGCAAACGGAAATGCAGGAAGTGTGCCTTGGAAGGATCGGTCATTATGAGCAATAACCCTCGCTGCTTATATGATAATAGTTTTACGGCGTTTCTAAGCGATACAGACATGTCGATACTTGGAATGTTGTGTGATAATTACCACGGTGAAGCACGCACGACCACAAGAGAGGCATGGAAAGCCGAGATTGGCATCATGCAGGAAACGCTGTCTCGCTGTGAAGATCGCAACGGGCACATCATATTTGAGTATGATATCCCCCGCCTTGGCAAACGGGTAGATGTATTATTGCTTTACAGGGGTATTGTCTTTTGCGTTGAATTCAAAGTCGGAGAAAGCCGGATATTAGAGACTGACGTAGATCAGGTCCTTGATTATGCCTTGGACTTGAAGAATTTTCACAAGTTTAGCCGAGATAAGGTAATTGTTCCGATTCTTGTCGCGACGAATTATAAAAGCTTTTCCTCTGTTGTTCAAACCTCTGTATATGACGACAAGGTCGTTAATCCGCTTATTACGGGCAAGTCTCACCTCTACGATCTGATTGTGGGCGTATTGAACAGATTTCCAAATGAATCACCTGTTGATCGCAACTGGATCATCAGTCCTTATGCCCCTACGCCAACAATAATTGAAGCGGCACGGTCACTGTACGAGAATCATTCGGTTGAGGACATTACAAGGCACGAAGCGGATAATGTTTCTACTGATAGGACGATCGGGTATATCCTGCAGGTAATAGAGAAAAGCAAGAAGGAGCAGAAAAAGAGCATCTGCTTTGTGACGGGGGTGCCAGGCGCCGGAAAGACGCTGGTTGGGCTTGACGTGGCGATAAAGCAAACGTATCAGGGTCAAGACGAGCCGGTTAAAGACGAAGGAGCTGTTTATCTGTCCGGTAATGGCCCGCTAGTGGCGGTCTTAACGGAAGCGCTTGCGCAGGACAATTTCAAAAAGGCTCGTGAAAGAGGCGAAAAGAAAAAGCTAACCGACTCTCGTCGTGAGGTTGGCAAATCGATTCAGATGATCCACCGATATCGCGATAATATGTTGGCAAAAATAAAGAACCCTGTGGAAAACGGGATTCTTGAAATCGACCCGGAGAAGGCGGTTAGAAATGAAACAGCTGGATTCGGAGAGGTGGAGCACGTCGCCATTTTTGATGAAGCGCAGCGGTCTTGGACGCACAAGCGGCTTGCCGATTATCTCAAAAGAGGCGGAACATATGGCAACAAACTTAAGGTGCCGAATTTCCCAATGTCAGAAGCGGCTTTCCTGATTTGGTCGCTTGACCAACGAGAAGACTGGGCCACGATTGTCTGCCTTGTCGGCGGTGGCCAGGAGATCAACACGGGAGAAGCCGGAATATCTGAATGGATCAAGGCGCTAAACGAAAACTATCGGCATTGGGAGGTCCATATCTCCCCTAAGCTGACCGATGCAGAATACGCCGAGGGAAAGGTTAATGAGCTTCTGAAGGGCAATCCGAATGTGAGATATTCAGAGAGTCTGCACCTCGGTGTTTCGCTGCGTTCGTATAGAGCCGAGAAGGTCTCGGCGTTTGTGCATGCCTTATTGACCTTTGATGAAAGCGCCTCGACGCTATATGAAGAAATCAAAGATCGGTATCCGATTGTGCTGACGAGAGACATGGCGAAGGCGCGAAAGTGGCTTCACGACAAGGTGAGAGGTACAGAGCGCACCGGTGTTCTTGTGACGAAAGAAGCAGCCAGATTTAAGCCGTTAGCGATACATATTTTGCCATCGGACGAGGAAAATGCAGTCCATTGGTTCCTCGAAGACAAGGCGGATACAAGGTCGTCGAATTATCTTGAAGATGCTGCCACGGAGATACAAGTGCAAGGGCTGGAATTGGACTATACTTGCCTGCTCTGGGATGCGGATATGCGGTGCGATAATGGCAGATGGCGCTTCTATTCATTCAACGGAAACACAAAGTGGAATGAGCAAATCGGAGACAGCGAAAGCAAGCAAGAGAAGCTAAAATACATGCTCAATGCTTATCGCGTATTGCTTACCCGCGCCAGGGCGGGAATGGTTATCTGCGTGCCATACGGAAATCCAAACAAGACGCCGAGCGGGTTTTGGGAGGATAGCACGCGCCTGCCCGAGTACTATGATGGGACATATCAGTATTTGAAGAGTATTGGCATTGTAGAAATCTAAGGAGAGAGGCAAATCATGACAGAGCTTGAAAAGCTGCAGCGCGCAAAAATGTATCTGGACAAGCTGGCAAACGGGATTGATCCGCTTACTGAGGGCAATGTTCCCGAAGCGGATTTGGTCAATAATGTCCGAATTTCCAGATGCCTCTTTTATGTGTCGGATGTTCTCCGCCAAGTCATTGAAAACGGTGGCGTCGTTGGAAAAGCACCCAAATCAAAGAAGCCATCAAAACAGCCGTTTACAATTACTGCAGAGGAGCTACGCAGATTTAGCTTTTCGGAAAAACCTATACCTGTATCCGAAATCACAAAGCGTATCAATGACCTAATTGATCCTGATACCATGGTGAAACTAAAATATACAAGCATTACAACATTCCTACTACAATCCGGCTTTCTGATGCCGCCAGAAAACAAAAACGGCAGAACAACAAGAATGCCTACGCCCCAGGGGCAAGCAATTGGCATCTCAGCAGAAGAGCGTGAAGGGGCAGAAGGGCATTATTACGTGACTGTATACAACCTCGATGCGCAGCATTTTGTTCTTGATAACATTGATGGTGTGATCGCGCTGAATGCTCCTATCAGTAGCGAGAAAAAAGAGACAGCCGAAAAGCAAGGCGAAGCGTGGACGCAAAATTATGATGAAACGCTTATTGACCTATTCAAGAAGAAGGTGCCGATTTCAGAGATCGCCGTTACGCTGAAACGGTCTGAGGGTGGCGTAAGGGCAAGGTTAAAACGTCTTGGACTGATCGAAAAACGCAGCGACGCGATCTGAGGAGGGACTCCATGGCGCTCATCAAATGCCCGGAATGCGGAAACTTAATATCGGACAAGGCTGAAAAGTGCCCGCATTGCGGAGTACCTGCAAAATACTTTGGGGCAAATGATGCGGCAGCTTCAACGGAAATTGACTACAGCCGCCTTGAAAATCTGCTGATTTCCTTCGATGGCGACTATTGCCGAACCTTTTCTAAGGGACACTATGTTACGCATCGGGATTCGGTTTATTTTCAGAACACTTATGGCGAGTATTACCGTCAGCTGAAGAATAAAATGATTTTCCAGTATATCGAGAATCATGCAGGAGATTTCCGCGTTGATATTGATATGCTGAAGTCCTTTTTGCGCAAAATGCACACGCTCAGCGAAACAATCACATCTCATAACGAGGCGTATGTGGATGCGGTCGTTCAGCGCGAAAGCAAATACTTTGACCACATATTGGAGGATATCGATCCCGCAATAAAGCTCGATGACGAACAACGTCGAGCCGTGGTAACCGATGATGATTACTGCCTCCTGGTCGCTGGCGCTGGTGCTGGCAAAACAACAACAATGGCGGCAAAAGTCAAGTATTTGGTTGAAAAGCAGCACGTGAATCCGGAAGAGATCATTGTCATCTCCTATACCCGGAAAGCAATTGGCGAGCTCAAGGATCGCATTAACCAAGGCTTGCGCATCCCTGCGGAAATATGTACGTTTCATAAGTTTGCATACGATATTGTCAAGCGTTTTTCCTCTGAACCTCCAGAGGTCAATTTATCATCCTACAAAATCATTTTTGACATGCTGGAAAAAGCAGTGTTCCATAACAAGCCCCTCATGCGAAATCTGGTTCTGTTCATGGGATACTACTTCGATTTAACTGAGGACGTTTTCAAGTTTGACAATCTGGACCAATATCACATGTATAAGGCCGCTCAGGATTACGAAACACTGAAAAGCGGCTTGGGCGAGTATATCAAGAAAGTCGAGCAGCAACGATCCAAGCGTGTGAAAACAATTACCGGAGAGTATCTGCGCTCCATGCAAGAGGTGCAGATTGCAAACTTTCTGTATCTCAACGGCTTGGACTACGAATATGAGAAAGTATACCCCTATGATTCGCCTTCAAAAAGCAAAAAATATACGCCGGATTTCTATATCACCCAAGGTGAACATACCGCGTGGTTGGAGCATTACGCTTTAACAGAGGGTGGATACAACCGCTTATTTACGCCACAGCAAATTGCAAAGTATAAAAAAGCGATCCGCGACAAACGTGCGCTTCATGCGTCGTATCATACCACGCTGTTGGAAACATGGTCGTTGTATACTGATCGGCGCCCGCTGCTGGATCACCTGAAGGAAACTCTCGAAAAAGAAGGCTTTGTGCTAAAGCCACGCAATTTGGACGAGGTCTATAAAAAGATCGTTGAAACCGGAAAAGACAAGTATATTTACAAACTTGTCTTCTTCATGATGAACTTCATCGAGCAGTATAAAACTACCGGCTATGATGCTGGTGGGTTTGAGATTCTGCGCAGCAAAACTGATAACCCGCGCACTCTGCTGTTTCTTGACATTGCCGAGCAGGTCTATCACCATTATCAAACCACGCTAAAGCAGAAGAATCAAATCGATTTTGCTGATATGATTAACGACGCTCATGCCTATCTTCGGGAGATTGAGCGCCAGAATATTGAACTCCCGTATAAGTACATCATTATTGATGAGTTTCAGGATATTGCGCGGCAGCGCTTCAATCTTACCAAGCGTCTGTCCGAAATTACAAAGGCAAAAGTTGTGGCTGTAGGCGACGACTGGCAATCCATCTATGCTTTTTCTGGCTCGGATATTACGCTGTTCACACGGTTTCTGGAATTGATGGGTGCAGGTACTGAACTGAAAATTACCCATACATACCGCAATTCGCAAGAATTGATTGATATTGCCGGTGGTTTTGTCCAGAAAAACTCCGCACAGATTCGCAAGCAATTGATTTCTCCCAAGCATCTGAAAGACCCGGTCGTCATTCGAGAATTTGATGACAGCTTCAAACCCATGAACGCCTTAGCGTCACAGCTCGAAATGGTAATCGGAGAAATCATCAAAGAATTTGGGGTAAAATCATCAATCCTTTTGATTGGGCGCTATAACTACGATATGTACAAGCTCTTCAATACCAAACGTTTTTCGGAGCTTCCCAACAATCGTGTTAAGAGCGAAGCATATCCAGATGCAAACATTACGTTTATGACAGCCCACAGTTCAAAGGGACTTGGATTTGACAACGTTATTCTTATCAATATGTTTGAGGGGAAGTTTGGTTTCCCCTGTCAAATTGAAGACGATCCGATTATGAAGCTTGTGACGTATGAGGACAACAGTATGCCTTATGCGGAGGAGCGGCGGTTGTTCTATGTTGCCATGACGCGCACAAAGAACCGTGTTTATATCATGACGCCACAACGGAAGCCGTCACGCTTCTTGATTGAGCTGATTCAGGACTATAATCTCCCACATAGCGATGAGCTCAATATGCAGGTGGTTGACTTGTTCAATCTACGTTGTCCGCTCTGCGGATTCCCACTCAAGTATGAATTTAACAAAAACTACGGCCTGAACCTTTGGATCTGCACAAACGATGTTGAGGTCTGCGACTTCATGACTAACGACAAGGTTCATAAGCACGACATATTCAAATGCCCCAAATGCAAAGATGGCTATATGATTGTAAAAATGAGCCCAAAAAGTGGAAATGTGTTTTACGGTTGCACGAATTACTTCAACAGCGAAACCCAGTGTACAAACATGATTTCTTTGCCAAACGATCCTGTATAAGGAGCTTGCTATGCAAATCCAATACAACAAACTTGTCCGTGATCGCATCCCTGAGATTATCTCCGCTGCGGGCAAAACCTGTACCACTGAAATCCTCTCCGATGAGGATTACCTCCACATGCTTGACGCCAAGTTGGATGAAGAGCTCGCCGAATATCACAAGGATCAGAATATCGAAGAGCTCGCCGATTTGCTGGAGGTGCTCCGAGCGGCTGCCGTTGCGCGGGGCTATACGCTGGACGAGCTGGAGAACGTACGGGCAGAGAAAGCTGAAAAGCGCGGCGGATTTGAGAAGAAGATTCTGCTGAAAGAAGTAATCGAGTGAGGTGACACCATGCCTGCCTATCATTCCGCCTCCGGGAGCCCCGCGGAGGACTTGTTCATCGACCTGTTCAGCGAGACCTTCGGCGCGGAAAAGGCCGGCTACCTCTATTCGCAGTACCACTTCTATGACATCTATCAGAACAGTCGCTACGCCGATTTCGTTTTGGAAAACGGCGCGCGGCGCGTGGCTATTGAAATCGACGACGAGACCTCCCACAGCAAGAGCCTCGTCGCCTCCAACAAATTCTATGACGATCTGCTGAAACAGAACAGCATGGTCTACCTCGGCTGGGACGTGTACCGCTGGGCGGTGCGCCAGATGCAGATTCAGCCGGAGGCGGTCAAGGACGAGCTGCGCGTATTTCTCGGCAGCCACCCGCAATTCCGTGAAATCGAGGACTACCTCCCAGCGCAGCGCGGCAAGGCGCTGGACGGCGCAAATCTGGAGCTGAAAGAGCATCAAAAGGCTGCGCTCAAAGCATTGGAGGAAATGCGTGACAACAGCGAAACCATTGCGCTGCTCTATCATGCAACCGGCACCGGCAAAACCGTGACGGCGGTGATGGACGCCATGCGCTGCGGTGGGCGCGTCCTGTTTCTTGCACATACGCAGGAGCTGGTGGATCAGTCGACCACCACATTTCGCAAGCTCTGGCCCAGTGTAACGGTCGGACGCTACATAGAAAGCATGAAACAGCCGAATGCCCATGTGGTGTGCGGCAGCGTGCAGAGCGTTGCCCTCCATTTGGATACGTTCAAGGATGACGCCTTCGATTATCTCATTGTGGACGAGGCACATCACGCGGCGGCGGACACCTATCAAAAGGTGCTCTCTTACTTCAAGCCATCGTTCACCCTCGGCCTCACCGCGACGCCGGAGCGCAACGACGACAAGAGCATCCTCGAAATCTTCAAGAACACCGCGCACAAGCTGGATATCCAAACCGCCGTGGAGATTGGCGAGCTGGTGCCGGTGCGCTGCATCCGTATTCATACGAACATCGACCTGACCAAGGTGCGCTTCAACAGCGTGCAGTACAACATCCGCGACCTTGAGAGCAAGATCTACGTTCCCGAGCGGAACAAGCTGATCGTGGATACCTGGCTGCAATACGTGAAGGACAAGCGTACCGTGGTTTTTTGCGCTTCTGTGAAGCACGCGGAGCAAATCGCCTCCCTGTTCTGCGAGCAGGGCATCCGCGCGGCTGCGGTATCCGGCGGCATGAAGCAGTCCGAGCGCAAGGAGTTCCAGGAAAAATTCGTGAACCGGGAGATCGAGGTGCTCTGCGCCTGCGATCTGCTCAACGAGGGCTGGGATTGCCCGGAAATCGAAGTGCTGTTCATGGCGCGTCCCACCATGTCAAAGGTGCTCTATACGCAGCAGCTCGGACGCGGGATGCGGCTCTACGACGGCAAGGAAAGCCTGATGGTGTTTGACTTTGTGGACAACGCCAGCCAATACAATATGCCGCAGTCGCTGCACCGCCTGTTCAAACTGAAGGAATATCGCGCCGGTGAGCTTGCGGTAGCACCAAACAGCAAAAAGGCAGCCGAAGCGGAGCTGTATGCCAAGGGTGAGAAACCGGAAGCATTGATCGACTGGCCGGTAGACGCCACGGATTACGAGCTGGTGGACATTTTCAACTGGCAGGAAGAAGCGGAGGGCATGATCTCCCAGATGGAGTTCGTGCGCCGCGTGAACGTCCAGTCGGAGACCATCGAGAAATATGTCCGCGAAGGTAAGATTGTGCCGGACCTGATCGTTCCCATGAGTGAGCATCGGACGTTCAAATATTTCAAGGAGGAAACGCTCCAGAAATATGCCGAGGAGTACGGCTGGACGTTAATCGATGACAGCAACCGCAAGGATATGTTCATGGACATGGTTCAACAGATGGACATGAGCTATTCTTACAAGCCGGTGCTGATGAAGGCGATCCTGCTGTACGCCGACGAGAAAGGTCGCATCAAGCTGGACGATATCGTCAGCTATTTCCGTTCGTACTACGAAGGCCGCCGCGCGGCGGGACTGGTGGTGGAGAAGGCCAACAGCATCTTTGCGAAAGGCGGCTACACCGACAAGGAGGCGGAGCGCAACATCCTCTCCAATCCGTTCAAGCGCTTTGAGGATATGCAGATGCTTCGGCACACGAAAACGCTGGGCATCGTGCAGCTCGACGAAGCGGTCTGGAAGCGGCTGAGCAGCGAAGAGAAAGCCGAGATTGAGCGCGTGTGCGACGAGAAGCTGGAACGATATTTTGAGAGAATGAACTAACACGCTGTTGGGAGGGGTAAAGCATGGCGGAAGAATTAAGTGCTATCACAGCATCCGAACTCTTCAATGGTGCCACCAATCCGATGACACTGAGTGATTTGCGTGAAGACATTGGTTTTCGAGAAGTCTTTGCTCTAAAACAAAGCGCAGCGGATGTGCTGCTTTCCAATGTTGCCGATGTGGTACATAAGGCAGCGGCCGGAAAAGAAATAAAAAGCAGCCTTAAAAAGGAAACCCGATACGTCGTTGATATGAGTGATGAGCTCAAAAAAGCCATTGATTCCGGGGCCGTAAAGCTTGATTTTAATAAAGCTGGCGAAATGTTTGCTCAAATACGTGATAGTAGCGGGCATTATGGATTGAAACTGCCTATCAAAAAGGAGTTAATTGCTGCGGGAATTGATCCCAGAGCGGTTGCTCAAGCATTGCAGATGAAAGCGATTGAGAATAAGCTCTGCCTAATGCTTGACGCCCTTGATGAAATTGGACATGATGTTTCTGCTGTCATTCAAGGACAGCAGAATGATCGAATCGGGTTATACAACAGCGGTCTAAACCTCTATATCGAGTCAACCTGCATTACGGATTCAAATTTTCGCGCGCTTGTCAGCGCACAGTCGTTAAAGTCATTAAGCGATGGTACCGAGCAGTTGGTTCAAGAGATTCAAGGGCATATCCACTATCTTCTTGAGAACCAACACAAGCGAAAGAAAGGCAGTAGCACTGAAGATATTCAGGAAAAAATGAATCAAATCAACAAGTGCTTCGGAGTCATACATAAATCATATCTACTGAGAGCTTCTATTTACTATGCACATAACGAAATTCCTGCCATGCTCTCTGTTTTGGATGAATATGGAAGATTCCTCGAGCGTGAAATCGCCCCAAATGCTTTGCGGCTTTCAGAATTTGACAAAAGTGATACGCTTTTGCAAAACGGCAAGTGGGAGCAGCGCGGACAGCTTCTGCAAAGCATAGGGAATGTGAAAATGCAACTTGCAAAAACCACGGTTTATTATCTCGAAACGGAGGAAATGAACGATGAGCAAGGACAGGCGAATCAAAGCATGCCCCAATGCTGATTGCGATAGGAACACAAATAAATATCGCTACAAGTCGACTGATAGGTATTGCACTATCTGTGGGGCAGAGCTTGTTTTTGTGTGCGCGGATTGCTTTAAGAGGATTTCTGCAGACGATCCGCACCATATACGTTGCGCCTATTGCGAAGCCAAGCGTGAGGATCTGAGGCACAACAAAGCGAAAAGGCTCGAGAATATAAAAGACGGCGTTGCAAATACAGCAAAATCCGGCATCGATACAGTTAAGAAAGGTGCAAAAAGAGTTGCCGGTAAAGCAGAAGATATTTATGGCAAGATTGCACATGGCGATTTGATAAGTAAACACATGCCTATAAAGCGTTCTGCTAAAGAAGGCGGTGTACAACAACCAGAAGCTGACGATCCGGCTGAAGAAGAATAATGCCTGTCAATCTTTACTTGAACATTTCACTTTCTGCCCTGCCATAAGCAAAGAAAAAGAGGAGCTGCTATTTATGACGATTCGTGACGCAGTTGATTTTTACAAAGAAAACATCTCAAAATATTGGGAAGATGAAAAATACAAATGGATTGCTGTAAAGCATTTTCAGGACAACTGGAATATTGATGCAGCAGATTTTGCCGGGATGCTGGAAAGCTCTTTCAGCCTTTCCAAGAATCTGCTATCTGGGGGCATGTATTATGCGTACAAAATGCTCTGTCTCCTCGCACAACAGGATTCCGAGAAAATGCGCAGTTTGTTCAAATTGCTTTACAACGAAGAGATCCCGTTAGTTGACAGGATTCAGCATTTCCGTTTCGGTTGCGATGAATTGTTGGTGGCATTTCGCGAAGGTGCGGCTGATCGTGAAAATGCCAAGAATCATTATCAGGATTTGCGGGCGCTCTGTGTTTATCTTTCGTTTAAATATCCAGAAACATATTTTCTGTACAAATCTCGCATGTACAGGAACTTCAAAAACAGCGTTGGTTATCAAGAGATTAGCGCAGAAAAGAACCCAGAAATCAGAAAGTACGATAATTTTGCCCTTCTGTGTCATACGGTTCTGAAGGAGATCGAAAGCGACACAGAATTGCAGCAGATGCAACGCAGCTTAGTTGACAATGATTCGAATTGTTATAAGGATCCGGCGTTACACCTGCTGACGCAAACCATTATATACGTTAGTGAGAATATTAAAGACGAAAAATCACCGCTCGAAAAGGCAGCAAAAGGCGCAGCCGTAGCAGATGAAGATGTGGAGACCAAGCGTTATTGGCTATACTCTCCCGGCGATAGCGCATCGATTTGGAATGAGTGCTACAAAGAGGGCATCATGGCCATCGGCTGGGGCGAAATAGGTGATCTTCGCGCATTCAGCAGCAAAGATGAAATGAAGGCCGCGATGCGGGAACACATTAATCCCGGCTTGTCATACACAATGTCGGCTCATGCTACATGGCAGTTTTCCCATGAGATGAAGCCCGGCGATATTGTTTTCGCTAAAAAGGGGATGCATCTTATCGTCGGTCGTGGCGTTGTGGAGTCGGAGTATGAATACGACGCCAACCGCCAAGAATATAAGAACATTCGCAGGGTAAGATGGACACATAATGGCGAGTGGCCCCACCCCGGACAAGCCGTAATGAAAACGCTTACGGATATTACGGCATATACCGATTACGTAGAGAAGCTCAACGCGATGTTCGAAAGTAACGAGGATGATATAGAAGAAAAGGAAATTGAATACCCTGCTTATGACGCCGAAGATTTCCTAAATAATGTTTACATGGATGAGGAGAGTTACAGCAAGCTGGTTGCTCTCATTCAAAACAAGAAAAATGTGATTCTGCAAGGTGCACCGGGCGTTGGCAAGACATACGCAGCAAAGCGACTGGCGTATTCGATTATAGGCGAGAAAAATCCAAATCGAGTAATGATGGTCCAATTCCATCAAAGCTATTCTTACGAAGACTTCATTATGGGTTTCCGCCCCTCTGAATCCGGCTTTGAGCTCAAGCGCGGCGCGTTCTATAACTTCTGCAAGACTGCAGAGATTGACAGCGACAACGACTACTTTTTCATCATCGACGAAATAAACCGTGGTAATCTGAGCAAGATATTCGGCGAGTTGTTTATGCTGATCGAGAGCGACAAGCGCGGCATTGAACTACAGCTTTTATATTCGGACGAAAAGTTTGCGGTTCCCAGTAATGTTTATATTATTGGCATGATGAACACAGCAGATCGCAGCCTTGCTATGCTGGACTATGCTCTTCGCAGACGCTTCGCCTTTTACGAAATGAAGCCCGGCTTTGGCACTGCTGGCTTCAAAGAATATCGAGCTCGTCTTGCAAGTGATAAGTTCGACCGGCTCATCAGTTGCGTAGAAAGCTTGAATGAAGCCATCTCGGCAGACGACGCACTTGGAGAAGGCTTCTGCATCGGGCACAGTTACTTCTGCAATCTCAGCAGCGCAACAGATCAGGCGCTTTCCGGCATTGTAGAGTACGAACTGATTCCGCTTCTGAAGGAATACTGGTTTGATGAACCCACAAAAGTTAAAGACTGGAGCAACAATCTGAGGAGCGCCATACAGTGATACCAATCCGAAACATCTATTATATGCTGTCGTATGCCTTTCGGATTCTGAACGAACAGGGCTACAAGAGCGTTGAGACGGAGCAATTTGACAATGTGGCGGAACTGTGTGCCGCCATCTTGGCAAAAGGTGTTTCGTCGCAATTGAAGCGCGGCCTTGGAAGAGACTATATTGAAAATACAGAGCCGCTTTCAGCGCTTCGTGGTCGGGTCGAAATATCGGAGTCCATTAAAACGCGCAGCATACTAAAAAGACAACTGGTCTGCTCGTATGACGAGTTCTCCGAAAACTCCTATATGAATCGGATCATTAAAACAACCATGGAACTCCTGCTTCATTCGGATATTTCAAAACCCCGCAAAAAAGAGTTGCGAAAACTGCTGATGTACTTCGATGAAGTTGAACCGTTGGGTGTTCATTCGATTAACTGGAGGATTCAGTACAATCGGAATAACCAGACATACAGAATGCTCGTATCCATCTGCTATTTGGTAATAAAGGGGCTTCTTCAAACGAACTCGGACGGGACTACGCGTCTCATGGACTTTCTGGATGAGCAGCATATGTGCCGTCTTTATGAAAAATTTATTCTCGAGTATTATCGCAAGGAGTATCCCAAGCTTTCGGCGAGCGCCTCGCAGATTCCGTGGTCGCTTGACGATGGCGAGAGTGCAATGTTGCCGGTCATGCAGAGCGATATCATGCTATCCAAGGGTTCTGATGTTCTTATCATCGACGCAAAATACTATGCTCACACCACCCAAACCCAGTATGACGCTCATACGCTTCACTCCGGAAATCTCTATCAGATTTTTACATATGTAAAGAACAAGGATGCAGAGTTTGGTAACCGCCCTCATACAGTTTCCGGTATGCTGCTCTATGCCGCAACAGATGAGGTGATTCAGCCAAATAACAGCTATCAGATGAGCGGAAACAAAGTCAGCGTAAAGACCCTGGATTTGAATCAGGATTTCTCGCAAATTGCTGCGCAGCTCAATGCAATTGCGGCTGAGCATTTTGAGGTATAAAACCACTTCTTTCTCTGCGCTGCCATAGGCAAAGAACACCCGGCGGGGCTGACGATTTGATTCGTCAGCCCCGCCGTTATTCATATGCAGTTGAGTTGATCACGGTAGCGCTCAATAATCGCAGCCTTCTCCTCCAGCGATCTCGCCGCCATCCAAAGCTCTGCCGTTTCGTCGCGGAGCGTGGTTGCAACCGCTGTCCACGACTCAAGTTCCTCACGACTCATGCGTCCCTTCATGAACCGCGCGTAGTATTTCTTATACGCGCGCTTGTAAAGCTTCCACGGTTCGTTCTCTGCGACCTTGTCCTCAAAGGTCGTGAGTGCGCCGACGTCCCGGCACGTCCTCGTCTCCTCACCCCGCACAACGCGCGTACAGTACATAAACTTCTCGCTACTATGATGAAAGAACCACCTCTTGCAAAGCCTGCACTGCCGCGGCGCGTTACCGATCCGCAATCCCTTGAACAGGTCAACGTACAGGAAATCCCGCAGGCTCTCAAACACAAACCGCTCCACGAGCTCTACTTCATTGCCCTCTGCTGTGTGGAAGGTATAGCAGACGGGTGTGGTCACCGCAGCACATTCAGGTGTGAAAAGTATATCCAGCGGCAGATCGGTCGGCGTCAGGCCGGGCGCAAACGGTCTCGATGCTCCGCCATATGCGGCGAGCTGCGCGCCAAGCTCTCTCGACAACGCAAAGAACTCTTTACCGTGCAGGCCGAAAGTGTTGTCGGCAAAGAACTCCGCGACGGCCTCGCCGATCTGGAACGGCCCCTCGTCCTCAATCCAGTAAATCTCCGCGCCGAAGTCTACGCGCAGGGGAAAAGACAGCTCAGGAATGGGCATGGGATCACCTCAATAAAAAATAGACAATTTTTTTGAAGCGGGTATTAACTATTTTCGGATCCTGCCGATACAACTATTGGAACGAAATAGATTATACATCAGAAAGGGAAATAGTCAACTGTTTTCTTTCCAATTTTGACCGGACATGGCGGAAGCGAGGCGATAGTAGACGGCGCTGGCAGTTGAGATGCGCCGCGAAGATACATAGAAACTGCGCCCACAATTTCATACAGCCGCAGGAAAAAATATCGTCCGAGCGGGGAAGCGGTCGCCATGATGGTTACAGAAACCGGAGCGCGCCAAGCTCACGACAACGCCCGAAGGTCACACAAGGCCAGAGGCAGGAACGGATACGGACGCGGCATGTAAGCACGAACCTAAAATCAAAAAGGAGGTAACCACTTGACCTACTACCCACACCCCAGGCGCAGCGCGCTCAAGGATCACTTCCCGCTGGCGAATAGTCTGTTCGACTACGCGCTGGCTCCGGGCGCGCTGATGATCTTCGCATACCTCTCGTATCTCCGCTTCCTCGTCGCGCCGTTCGTCGGCGAGACCTGCCGCGGCGTCAGTCGCGCGCTCGACATGAGTGAGAACACCGTGCGCAAACATCTGCGTGCGCTCTCTCGCTGTCGGCTCGCGCAGATTGACGGCGGCAAGTGCGTCCCGCTCGGCTGGATGCGCCGGGAGGATGCCAAAAACTTTTTCCCTCTGCCGATGGAGATCTTTCAGTTCCATCTCACGCCGGGCTCGTTCGCGGTCTACGCCTACCTGCTCAAACGCGAGCACCGCAAAACCTTCGACTGCATCGTCAGCGCGAACAAGATCGCCAAGGCGACCGGCATGAGTCGCAACACGGTCCGCAAGTACGTCGGCGAGCTGGAGGAGCAGATGCTTATCGAAACGGAGCGCACCTCCGTCATCACGAAGAAGCATCTCAAATACAACGGCGCGCTCCGCTACCGGATCGTTCCCGTGCAGACCGCGCTGGATTATCTGCACGAGCGTCAGCTCACGGAGCTGGAACGCAAACGCGAACGCGTTCTCGTGCAGAAGAAGCTGGACAGGCAGCGCAAGGCTTCCGCCAAAGAGGTTCGCACTGTCGTGTCTCATGTGGTTCACGAGCCGGAAGAGCTGCCGTTCTGAACCGCGTGTCGCGCCGTTGTTGCCCCGTGTTCGCCTCGAAAAAGCACGGGTGGCATCCCAGCCCTCCGCAGGGCGTTTCAACGGCGTCTTCCGACGGCTTCGAAAGAATGTCGCAAGCGGACTGTGGCGAGGGAAAACCGCAAGGGGACGGAGGAAACGAAAAGCAGGATAAACACAGGTGTCTTTTACGGCCACCTGACCCCTCACATCTGCCCGCAGTGCGGGCAGAAGAGCGCGGTCGGAAAAGGCGTCTTGATGCGGATTGTCGGAGAGAACTGTCTCCTTGTTCCGCGCAAGGCGTGAAATACAGGCATTTACAGGGCGTCTTAACGCCCGGGAAGGAGAAAAATGAGCGAAAATGAGAAAGACCGGCTCACGTTGCGCGTGGAGCCGGAAGTCAGAGAAGAAATCGAGCGCCACCTCGAAAGAGGCGGCAGCAGAAGCATGAATCAGTTCCTCAACGAAGCGGTCCGGCACTACCTGGACTACCTCGATATGAAGCGCGTCGGCTCGCTCCTGCCGCGGGAGATCATGGCGGTCATCGACGGTCGGCTCGGTGAGTTCGAGCGCAACATGTCCCGCGCGCTCTTCAAGGTCTCGACCGAGGTGGATATGACGAACGCGCTCGTCGCCGACCTGCGTCAGCTCTCGCAGGACGAGCTCGACGACCTCCGCGCGAGCAGCGTCAAAAACGTGCGCGCGCTCAACGGAATGACGTCGCTCGACAAGTATATGCGCGACCGTGAATACCGCGAAGCGGGTGCCGGCGAATGGCTGGATTGATTGTCAAGAGTCCGTACATCAAGTGCGGGGGCGGCGGTCGCGGCGCGGGTGGATACGCCAACTACATCGGAACGCGCGAGTGCGTGGAGCTGATTCCCGACGACCGTCCTCCGACGCAGCGGCAGGAGCAGATCATCCGTCACATCGAGCGCGACTTCCCTGACACGAAGTCGTATCCCGAGCACGTTGCTTACACGGAGCATTCCACGAAGGCGAACGCCTCCGCGTACATCACCTCTGTGCTCGAAACGCATTGGGAGGACGCGCAGCGTTCGGAGGTCTATGCGAAGTATATCGCCACGCGCCCTCGCGCGGAGCGTCTGGGCTCGCACGGTCTCTTCGGCGACGAGGACTACGTCGATCTGGACGCGACGATGAAGGAGCTGGAAGCGTACAAGGGCAACGTCTGGACGCACATCCTCTCGCTCAAGCGTGAGGACGCGGCGCGCCTCGGTTACGACAATGCGCTCGCGTGGCGGGACTTGCTCCGCTCGAAACGGAACGATGTCGCTGCGGCGATGCACATCCCGCCGGAGGACTTCCGCTGGTGTGCTGCGTTCCATGACGAGGGCGATCATCCGCATGTCCACATGATGGCGTGGTCGGTCAAGCCGGGGCAGGCGTATCTGAGCAAGGAAGGTATCCGGCAAATCAAGTCGACGCTGACGAATCAGATTTTCCTGCACGAGATGACGCAGCTCTATGAGCAGAAGTCGTCCACGCGCAACGAGCTGGTACGGGAGGCGCGCCACGCTCTGATGGAGCTGTCGCGGGAGCTGAAAAACAAGATCGCGGACGCGCCGGAGATCGAGGAGCAGATGCAAACGCTTGCGCAGACGATGCGCGCGGTCACGGGAAAGCATCAGTACGGGTATCTCAAAAAGCCGGTCAAGCATCAGGTGGATGAAATCGTCGATGCGCTGGAGGACTTCCCCTCTGTGCATGAATGCTATGAGCGCTGGCTGGAGCTGCAGGATCAGGTCGACAGCTACTATAAGGATGAAAAGAGAACACGCCTCAAGCTCTCCGAGCAAAAGGAGTTCCGCGCGATCAAAAACGCGGTCATCGCCGTGGCGGATCAGATCAACGAAAACGTGTTGACCTTCGAGGACAAGGAACTCGACGCGCACGACGAGCCGGAAGAATCTCCGCAGGCGTCCTATGGCTACTGCCGTCTGTGCGACACCATCCTCGACCGGAACGTCCCGCACGAGGAGCGCCGCGAGTGCGTTGATGAGATGGCGCAGCTCGCGGAGAACGGCGACCGATACGCGCAATACTTCCTCGGCAAGCTCTACCGCGACGGCGGGCTGCTGGTCCCGGACGACGAAAAGGCGGAGCATTGGTTCCGACGCTCCGCGGCGAGCGGATACGACTGGGCCGAATACGCGCTCGGCAAACTGCTGGAATCGGAAAACCGCATGAAAGAAGCCGCCGTCCAGTATGGCTATGCGGCGGTGCAAAAGAACAAGTACGCGGAGTACCGTCTCGCCAAGCTCTGCCTCACCGGGAACGGCGTGCCGAAGGACGTTGGCCGCGCGGTGGAGCTGCTGAAAGCCTCGGCAACGCGGGGAAACCAGTACGCGCAGTACACGCTCGGCAAGATCTATCTGCAAGGCCATGAAGTCGGGCAGAACATGAAGCTGGCGGAATATTGGCTGTCCAGGGCAGCGGAGCAGGGGCACGCCTACGCGCAGTTTTTCCTCGACCACATGAATGAACAGCGCAAGCCTGCGCTCATGCTGGCGGTGACGCGGCTGCTCCACTGCCTCGGCGGTATATTCGAGAGCAGCAGACCTCTGGATGCGACGAGCAGGCCGATCGAAATCGACCGCAAGCGGTTCGCGGAGCTTCAGGAAAAGCGCATCGCGCTCGGTCACAGGCCGGACGACCATGAGGATCAGCCGTACAACGGCATGAGCATGGCGACGCCGTGGTAAGAAAAAATGAGAAGGGAGAAAAGATGACAGTCAATTTATTCGTAGATTTCGATGCGATGGATGATCCGTATCGAATCGAGGGCATTTCGGGAGAGTGCCTCAGAGCATATCATTTGGCTCGGGACAGATCCATCCCGATTGAAGAACGCGATCAATGGATCAAAGCGTTGATCGAGCTGACGCACGTGGGAGACGTAAACGCAGAGTTCTGCCTTGGGCTTCTCACCCGTGATGACTTCTCGGACGAGCTGAACGCACAAAAGTCGGAGCTGTGGTTCAGCAGCGCGGCGGCGCAGGGACACCTCTACGCCGCATTCCACTATGCGCTGTGCCTGGAAAAGCGCGGTGAATTGGAAAAGGCGATCCCGTGGTATGAAAAGGCGGCTGACGCAGGAATCCTCCGCGCACAGCGCCGGCTTGTGCTGCTCGGCATCAGGGAGGATGCGGAGCGCGTCACTCCGCTCCGCACGAATAGCCCGCGGCCGAGAACTCCCGCGGGAGCTAAGTACTGGGAATCGATACAGCGCTGCAAACATGCAATGCAGGCACGTCGCCGCGAGTATACGATTTACGACAGGCGGGCGTGGCTTATCGCACACAACCAGAAGGAGGTGATTGGTTGAACGACAGTGTTTTCAAAAGCTACGACGATCTTCCCTTGATGCTGTCCGTGCCGGATCTGGTGGCGTTGCTCGGCATCAGCAGAGCGGGAGCATACGAGCTTGTCAAGCGAAAGGACTTTCCAGCGCTGCACATCGGAAAGCGCGTGCTGGTACCGAAGGACAAGCTCATCGCGTGGATCGGCGAGAACGCAGGAGGCGGGTCGGTATGACCGCCCGCCTCAAATATGCTGTTCGATGTCTCTCGACGCGTACACAAAGCGACGCACTTCCATCACGTCGCCGATCACAACGTAAAAAACGAAAAAGTTCTTCACAGGAATGTAGTAGTACGGATAAGGCCGCTGGCGCGAGGATGGATACGGCGCGAAGGTTTCCGCCTCAGGCAAACGCTCATAAATCGCCGCTTCCGCGGCGTTGACCAGATCGTTCGCGGCAGTTGGGTTTTGCAGCTTGAATGTAATATAGTCCACCGTCTCGTTCAGGTCGCTCTCAAACAGTGGAAGGATTCTCAGCCGATACTTCTTCTTAGCCATGGATGCGCCCCCGCACGCGCTTGAACACCTCGTCGGCAGAGTAGCGAATGTCAGACATGGCGGCGGCCTTATCCGCCTCATCGAGTTTTATCTCTATGCTGTCCGTCAACTCAGAATACCGCTCGATGCTCATAACGACCATGGAACCGTATCCGTTTTTGGTCAGGTAAACCGGCTCGCCCTTCTCGCGTACAAACTCTTCGATCTCCGCAAACTTGTTGCGCAGGTCAGACACCGGACGAATGTTGATCATAAAGATGCGCCCCCTTTCGTGTACCTATATACTATCATAATTTTATCATAATGCAATAGAAATATGTACAAATAATAGGAAGCAAACTTCTCCCTTTGGTCAACGATATTCCGCTCGACTTCTGCGGGCTTTATAGGTATGTTTGCTTTACCAAAAACCGAGAAGGAGGGCAATCCCATGAAAAACGGCAGAAGAGAGATCGCGCTCATCGCGAGCGGCATCATCCTCGGTGCGAGCATCGTGGCCCCGGCTGCGGGAGCGGTGCTCACGGCACAGCAGTCCAGTCAGAAGATCGTCGTGGACGGCAGGCCCGTCCAAATCGAAGCGTACTCCATCAACGGCAGCAACTACGCCAAAATCCGCGATATCGGCAAAGCAGTCGGCTTCAACGTCAGCTATGATGCGGCGTCCAACACGGTGGTCATCGACACGGAAAGCGAATACGAAGAGGAATCCGCGGCGCAAAAATCACGAATCGTATCGCTTCCTGTCGATGGCAGCCGGTATATCCCGCAAGTCGGCGACCGCATCCTGTGCAATGACGGCACGGAGTATGAGATCAAGGACGTCGCGCGCTGGGACACGAACGTGTTTCAGGACGGACCGCTCCCGCCACTCCCCACGCCGACCTGCGATTGGAGCGCCTTCCCGACGCTGACGCTCCCCGAAACCATCGTCAAGCACTACTGCGACAAGCATGGCGACGACCTGTTCGTGCGGAACGTCTACGAGGTGAGGCGCATGGTCTACACCATCTACAACGCCATCGGCGAGGAATCGGACGCTTGGCGCGACGGCAGGCCGCTGTGCAAAATCTACACGGAGATCCCGCCGGAGTACGAGCCATACACCGGCGTGTTCTGGCCGTGGCGCGAAAGCGAGATCACCAATCTGGTACACGCCTGCCCGAACGTGCGGTATTACGTCGACGCCTATGATTACTATCTCAACGGCGTCTATCAGCACACCCGCTACTGCATCATGTCGATATGAACCGAACAAAACACGGAGGCGGCGCAGCTCAAACGCTGCGCCGCCATAGACAAAGAAGGAGGAAATCCATCCCATGGCAAAACGAAGAGGCAACGGCGAGGGCAGCATCCGCAAACGCAAGGACGGACGCTGGGAAGGCCGTTACACCGCGGGACACGATCCCGAAACCGGAAAAACCATCTACAAGAACGTCCTCGGCAAAACGCAGGCGGAGGTGCGCGACAAGCTCCGTCAGGCCATCGCCGACGCCGAACGGCTCGACTTCTCCAAGGTGGGGCAGTACACGGTCGGGCAATGGATGGACATCTGGTACGAGAACTACGCCACCGTCAAGGTGCGCGCGTCCTCCCATCAGACCTACCGGGGCTACATCAAGCACCACATCAAGCCCTACATCGGCGACATTCCCCTGAACAAGCTGACTACCCTCGACCTGCAAAGGCTCTATAAGAGGCTTCTGACAAGCGGACGGGTGGATCGTCTCGAATCCAGAAAGCAGCCGAAGGGGCTGACCGCCAAGACGGTGCGGAACATCAATCAGATCATCTCCTCCGCCTTGGACCAGGCGATCGCGCAGAAGTTGATCCTGACGAACCCGACCAAGGGCTGCGCGCTCCCGAAAATCGAGCACAGGGAGATGAAAACGCTTTCTGCGGACCAGCTCTCCGCCTTCCTGCGCGAAGCGAAGGAGTCCGGCGTTTATGAGCTGTACTACTTCGAGCTGGCGACCGGGCTTCGCCGCGGCGAGCTGGTGGGGCTGAAATGGGAGGACGTGGACTGGCATCGCCATACGATCCGCATCCGCCGTCAGGTGGCGCGCGTCAACGGCGTGATCTCGGAGGTGCAGCTCAAAACGAAGAACGCCTACCGCACGATCTCGCTCGGCGAGGGCGCCATGCGTGTGCTGGAAACGCAGGAGAAGAAATCTGACAGCGAGTACATCTTCCCCTCGCCGAGCGGCGGCCCCATGGCGCCGGACAGCATGCTGAAAATGCTCCACCGCGTCCTTAAGCGCGCGGGGCTGCCGATGCTCCGAATGCACGATCTGCGCCACACGTTCGCCACGCTCGCGCTCCAGAACGGCGTGGACATCAAAACGGTCAGTAGCATGCTCGGGCATTTCAGCGCCGGCTTCACGCTCGACACCTACACCCACGTCACGACGCCCGCTCAAATCGAAGCGGCAAAGACGATCGGCAACGTGCTGGCGGTGGAGATGTGAGGGGAGGTGAGAAAACTGCTTCAAACCATCATGCTGCAAGGCAGCCATCCTTCATAAAATTTTTGCGGAAATCCGCAAAAATTTTACGAAGGAACATTTGAGCGGTTATGGCGCAGGTGTCGCAACGAAATAGTGCTCAAGCTGTAAGATGCGAGTCGCATTTTTATGATTTGCTTCTTTTTGATCCAGAAGGCTTATTGTCTGCTCTGCAATCTATCAAGAAAACTGAATTGCCAATATCACTTTCATACCCGGCAGTTTTGACTACTCTGAGAGCTTTTCTCTCTTCTGCCTCATTGTAGAAAAAGATAACAATTATGCTTCCTTCTGCACAATTCGCGGCTTCATAAACCCTAACTTGCTCAAAAACGTGGGAAAGTGTTGAGTTGCTGGCGAGCTTAAACTCAACAATATTTTGATCACGGCTTCCTTTTGATATGATAAAATCAGTTTGACCTCGTCCGTTATTAGCCTCTGCATCAACTTTGTATTCCGTCCCATACCAAACAAACCGAAATAGTCGTTGGATATCATTCTCCGTAGCAAAAGGAGCTCCGCCGGCATAGAGACATTTATAACCATCGCAATCTTCGATAATATGTTTAAAAAAGCGAATCCTCTGGCACGCTTCGTCTCTTGCGCCCTGGGGACAACTTGGTGAATAGCCAGCTCTTTGACACAATTGAATAATACTGGCCGCATTGCCATACAACTTCTCTATTTGAGACTGGCATTCGTTCTTGCACTGGCTTCGAATGGCGTCTCTATCGTTTTCCCGCATTCGAATATAGTAGTCATACAATTCGGGATACTCTCTAACAAGGTCAAAAAATGCGTCTTGTTTAATTCTCTCTACGGATTTCTCGCGTATCTTATGGTTGTTTTTAAGCTGCTTCTGTTCGTATTCTCTTACAGCCTTTGCAATGTAATTATTTACATAAGTACGAAGCACATCGTTGTCAATAGACGCACGAACGCGCTCATTTTCTGCAAAGAAGTTCTTCTGGTTAATTGAAGGCTCTCCCTCACGCAGAATATCAAACGGAGTCAGTAGCACATATTCAGAACTACCATCAGAGTTGATAATATAAGGCAAATAGTAGTCATGTACCACGTAACTTTCTGTTTCATAATTGAAATATGCCCTTTCAACAGGAAAGGTTTTACATTTCTGTGGTGAAATATACTCTTTTGCAAATGTTTCAGTATACTTGCATAGAAATCCTTTTATGAGATTTACTGTTAAGTCGCTAATTCTATCCTTGCCACTACCGCTATATAGGAGCATAATTTTTTCGATATGTTGACTTGCTGATATTCCATTCGTATTGACCGCAAAATCAATGTTATTATATAAAAAATCGGCATATTTCCATCCCAATGCCGATCCTTTATTCCCATTCAGGGAATAGCCAAGCCAATTATTCGGTACTTCGCTGAAGTTGAACCATGCTAATAATTGACGCTTTTCTAAACCTTCATGTGCCTTTTCGTGCAGAAACGCAAAGTACCTAATTATGCTCTTATGCAGGTCTTGATACTCGGGCTTATCGCTATTAAAAATAAGCATAGGGTCAATAAATAGTGGAATATCGCAATCCAAAGAAATATTAATTGCGCCATAGCCTTGAATGATTTCGGCTGGTACGCCAAAAAAATCCGAAAAAAACATTATTACAACCCCCCACCGAGTTTTCCTGCAACTTACCTACTATTATACATGAGGTTCACAAGATTGCAATGCGGTTCAATGCTTATTGTGTTAAGGTGCAAATCGCCGTGGTGAGCAGTTGAAATATTGATTCCTCATCTTCCCCCGTCCGCTCCCCCAGTTAGCCTCTCAACTCCAATTTGGGTCAACTTATGGGTCAACTTTTTTGACACCCACAAGTTTGCACTCTGAAAATTATAAAAGTAGCGGTTTTCTGAGGAAAACCGCTACTTTCTGGTTGCGGAGGTAGGACTTGAACCTACGACCTCCGGGTTATGAGGGACGACTTGTGCGTTTTTTCAAGTTTTCTATTGCTTTTGACTGCTTTTGATGCGAAATAGTAGCAATTTTACCGTTCTTGTGTCCGTTGTTTCCGCGTGTTCCACGCGCGTCTGTGGTATGAATGTGGTCTGTCATGCGCTTCGTCAGGACCGACGTAAGCGCACGATTGCTATGATTCTTCCAAGTAACGCTTCTCAAGATACGCTTTCACAGCCGCATAGAAGTCGGCGGCGCCGGAAATCAAGTTCTCCGTGTCCTTGATCGAGCAGATATAAAAGTCCTCATAATCGCTGCGGTTGCGAATCGCGGAGGCGTTAAAGATCAGCTTGCTGTAATCCCGTGAGATAACATCCGTCTTCAAGTAGTTTTGAGAAAAGCGAGAGATGACCGCGGAATGCTTCTTGTAGTCCTCTCCATCCAATGCGAGAACTGCGCGCAGCATATGAAAAATGCTGTAATAAGCGCGGTTGTTCGCGGACGCATAGTCCCCGGCTTCAAATTCCCGCTTCGACGAAGCAAGCATCTCTTCCGCTTTCTGCATCCGATACTTGGAAAGATCTACTCTCGTCTCGTCACGCACTCAGCTTCACTCCTTCCCGGTCGATGTTGCCGAAGAACGGAAGCAAGTCTATGCGATCTTGGTAATACTTGCGGTTCTCCACGATTGGAGATACCATGACGCCGTAGTCCATAAACAGCTCCGACGCAATCTCGCCTATCTGCCAATTCTTTTCGGCAATCGCTTCACGGGAGGAATCCACGAGGAGAAGCACGTCAATATCCGATCCAAACTCGGCATCCCCGCGTGCATAAGAGCCAAACAGAATCGCGTCGATCTTGTCCTGCGGAAAGATGCGCGTAACTTCACCGCAAAGCTTTGCTATGATCGTTTCAACCTCCATCCGAGAAAGCATATACAGTTCCTCCTTCCAATCCGCTCGTTGTTTGGTAGTCTATCACATATCTTCGCCACGTACAAGCGCGCAAAATTTTCATCGCTGTAACTAAAAAGAAACAGCGGTTCTCTCGACTCAATTCCGGTTTTCATCCGCCCTATTCGTCGAGCATCAGCTGTCCGTTCTTCGCCTTCTGCTTCAGGTGCTCCATACGTCCCTTCTCAAGCTGCGCTTTCCACTCCTCTTCCTTGAACCCCACCAGCACGAAGCCGTCGCCCACAAGCAGCGGGCGCTTGACGAGCATCCCGTCAGATGCCAGCAACTTTAACTGCTCCGCCTCGCTCATGGTTGGGAGCTTGTCCTTGAGGCACAGTTCCTTGTATTGCAGACCGCTGGTGTTGAAGAACTTCTTGAGCGGCAGGCCGCTTTGTTTGTGCCACACTTTCAACTCGGCAAGCATAGGCTTCTCGTCCTTGATATGGCGCTCGTCGTAGGCGACGCCATTGGCGTCGAGCCACTTCTTCGCCTTCTGGCAGGTCGTGCATTTGGGATAGCAGATGAATTGCATGGAATCGCCCCTTTGTCGTTAACTTTCATACGGTTATAGTATTGATTGGATTACATACCTCGAAATAAAACTGATGCCTTGAAGCTTATCCAAGTGAGTCTGAAGTCGATTCTTCAGTTCAAATGTATCTTCATAGTCATCCCCAACGACCTTTACAATCGCTTCAACATCCCTTTCATAAATACCCAAGTCAACTAACATCTTTCTTTGTTTTGATGTGGCGAAATAGAGATATTCAATTGGATTAATTACTTTGTCGTTTAGCACATCAATTAATTGGCTTTGGGTATGAGACAGTTCGAGAAAATAACGTATCAATAGCATCCTTGGGTAGAAGCTATGCTCAATATAACTTGTCTTCATATTAATTGCTGTTGAAATTATATAATCAATTCCATACGATGAGTAATAGTGCTTAACCTCATCTACCACCTTCTTTATCTTGGGTCGACGCTTGTCAAGAAAGCTATTAATAATACTCGCTTTCATTGGTTGTTTCTTTTCTTCACATAATTCAAACAGCAATTTGACAAGGAAATATCTTCCGCGGCTCGTATTATCAACATATCGCTGTAACTCATTCAACAATTTCTCATAATTCGATTTATACCGCAAATAGATTGCTCTAACCGTTTCAAAGCGGAGATGGCTCCCGATATGCATATGGTAGTCATCTATACTTATCCCGAGTTCAGTTAAGAAAGAAATAACATCAGGATACTTTTCCACATTACCTTTTTGTATATCAATATCTTTGCTCTCATCGGTAAGTTCAAATCTAATACTCCTAATTGCATCTATTTTTTTATACTCAGGATCACTTGGAGCCTTTATGTAATATGCCGTTCCGATAAAATGTCGGTATAAGCGCCCTGTGCGGCCAACGAGGTTAAAAAAGTCAAATGCGGAAAAATCATCCGCATTATTGTTTTGGTCTGATCGCCTCGATGGTTTCGTAATTATAATATTTTTTGCTGTTGTGTTAACGCCTTCAAGCAAAGTAGATGTGCACAATAGCTTGTTATAAACCTTTGATGTCTCATAGAAGTCCAGTTGAAACATTCGAGTTCCAACTGGTATTTGTCCATTGTGAATAAGATAGCCCCTTTCCATAGCTGTGATTACACACCACTCTTCGTGAATCTCTTCGCGGGCCCATTCTAAAAAATACTGAATTGAGGGATTAATTTCCTTCAAACGCGGTTCTTTCGCAATGTACTCGTTCACATATTTGTAGACGCCAGTCACAGTCGGAAAATAAATCAACATTTTGTCGTCAGAGTTTAGCTTCGATATAAGTCGTTGGCATTCGAAATATCTGTCTTCATGGCGCAAAATATTGATTGGGACAACCTCATTTATTACAGGTGAATATTGGGTGTTATAAAAAACAGGCTCTTTCTCAAGAATTTCAATATCTTCAACAGATTTTATGAACGGAGCAAGCAAAACATATTTTTTTGCTCGTTGGGCCAAGTAATAATATGCCATGTTCAAAACTAAAACCCTATCATTACTTGGGTCAGTTTCCAGTTTATACACTTCGTCAATAACCAAAAAATCAATCTGTTGAATAATCTCGTAGGTATTATCTTGTACAACTCGATCGTGAGTCAAAATAAAAATATTGTTACAATTAAAATCATAAGTACCATTTTCATCAACGTGAGTGTGGATTTTGTATTGGCCAAAGAAATCCTTGTATTTTTTTATAATTCGTTTCAGATATTCGTCAACTAATGCAAGTGTAGGAACTATGAGGACTATATTTTGAGGCTTTGCCTGTGCAATATACTCAAATACACAAAACGTTTTCCCAAAGCTTGTTGGTGCGCTAATTATAACCGCATCGTTAGAGAATATTTCACTTATTATTTGTATTTGCTCCGGGTGTAACGACATACTATGATCAAGAGTCGATTCCGCCATTGCCGAATAAAGCAATGAATCAAATGTGTAATTTGAAGAATACACAGTCAAATCCAGAGAAAACAAATCATTCGCCAACTCCCGCGCTCGTTGAGTGGGATCGTCTGCGTCCGCCAAGCTCCTAATATATTTTTCTCTATAATATTGCGGATCATTAGGCGTTGGGAGCTCGTTCATAAAGCATCCTTCTCTCTTTAATTTCTTGTGTTAACACGCTTACCATCTTTGACTTGTCAACAACTGGAAGCGAAATGGTGATATACTGCGTCTCAACGCCCAAAAAAGTTGTTTTTGTTATTTTATCCAATTGTTGAAATATATTGGCAACATCAGTATCTGTCCCGTGCGCAATGAATAGGGGAATACCGATCCGAGCAATGTGAGCCGTCTCAATAAACTCTTCGATGCTAATGCAGATTTCAATCTCATCAGCATGCCTATCACCAAATATGCCCATGTTTTCTCTTAAAAAGCGATTGCTTAGCATAAGTAAAAATTCGTCCCTAATTTGCTTTTCATAAGATTCCAAGGACTTGTTTATTAACGCAACCCCATTATTTAAGGATTTACAAAACTTTGATTCGCCAAATAGAATCATATCGTTCTGCGAGGAATAGAACAGCGCATCAATGCCAAACACACTCATATTATAGTCGGTTGTAAGATGTACTTTGGGAATAATACAATTAAAGCCAAAGTATTCCGACAGCAAATTGCAAAAAATATACTCCCCGAGTTTTCCTATCTTGTCAAGCCGAACTTGAAATGTCCCATCTCCGTTATCATTTAGTTGATACTCATCCGCCAGTATTTTCAGCACCTCGGCCTCAGTTTCCTCAGGCAACGATTCCTGATTATAGTCGTCAATATAATGGCCGAGAAACTTATACAATGTAACATAGTTGCGTCGCTCTGGCGAAAACGTCAAATATGATTTATTTTCTGCATACTTCAAAAGGCGTGTTTCGTCTAAAAAATACTTCGCAAAATTTCTATAAAAAGTAGTATCATTCGATATATCAATATGAAGAAACGAGGCTTTCTCGTCGCAAAAATAAACGTCAAACTCGTTAAATTTTTTGCAATTTATTGCTTTCATACTGTGCTCCTTGATTGGCCATCCATTTGATCTTTGGATAGAACCAGATCATACGAGTTTTTCACTATAGTAGCCGAAAAGCCACCTAACCCATTTCACGCTTAGTCGTCAATCCACCTTTTATGTACTACTTCACATTGGCGACTTGCTTCGTCATCACCACGCCCTTATTGCGCAAACAATACAAACCGTATAAAAAATCTCTATGGTGCATGGACATGCTTATTCCTCTCTTTTTAGTTTACTTGTATACTCATACTCATTAATCGCCCGCAAAAGATATTGGTCTTTATAATATCCTTCGGAAATAAGCAGCATCCACTTTACAAACGAAAGAAAAACCACAAGGACAACTCCCATAAGAACAACTGATATAACATAGTCCGATGCTTCAATGTCTTTTTGAACAATTCTATAGCCAATATATGCACTCAGTGGAACCGCCACAAACCCGGAATATATCGCTTTCTGTAGCCATGCGAGAGGGTTCTTTATTCGATTAATTTTAGCCTCGCATTCTTCTTTTAAGTGTTTGGCTTTTTCATAGGAGTCAATTTCATAATAGTTTAGAACTCGACCTATTTTTTCAAGGCATTCATTATAATCATCTACGCGTGCAAACAGCTCCTTTGTTCTTCTTGTTGAGTTATAAAGGAAAGATTCTTTTTTTCTTTCCAAAACAATCAATACAATGGCAGCAAATACGCTTAGCAATACTGTCAAGCCAAAATAGCAATCCATTATCACAAGAATAAGACCAATAACTGATGCCATAAAGGCAAAAAGGAAGAGCGATAAAGCCAAGGGCTTAAACATCAAAAGTGAATCCTTTATACTCCTCGCCTGTTTCAGCTTCTGGAAGGGTGCTTCTTCGTACATAGCACGTCTAACAAAGTCGTATTTGGTCGTTGTCATATATGAAACATCTCCCCATCATTAGCAGTAATTATCCTGTGAATCTCACAGCTCCTTTACAATCTCCATAAACCGATCATAGGAATACGCGCCGGGATAGTCTGGCGATTTGCTTTGGAATACCATGAAATACCGATACATCGGCCCTGCAAGATTGTCCCACTGGTGCCCGATCTTGGCTTTTGCCTTGGACTCGTCATTATCCAGATGGTCGCCCTTCGTTTCGATCATCAGCACCTTGCCGGTGGCAGTCATGGCGATAATGTCAGGGTAGGCGTGGATGGCACCGTTGATCTGGAAACCGAGACGGGAGATATTTCGATGCCACCACTTGATGTTATCCATCGCCGACAGCGCCCATACGGTCTTGCGCTCATATTCGTTCATATCCTCCTCGCTGGTGTAAAGCGATTTGGGATATGTCGAAGTAAAGCTTGTGGGGGAGATGACCGGCTTGAGCGCATAGTTCGGCTCACATACGATTTTGCCCTGCTCCAGCCATAGATCGAACACGTTTGCCCGATGCGCCGCGAGCAGCGATTTGACCTTCTGCTCGACCTTAACAATGTACGGATAGGTAGATTGCTCCATATCGCTGAGCTGATCTTCCGTCAGCGTATCAACCACCCGGTCAATATACTCCTGCAGCTCCTTGTCGTTGATGCAGTTCAGCTTTGCAATTTTTGCCTTAATAAGTCCCTTGCAGTGCGCCAGCCTGATATTGGAGGGCTGGGCGTTGAACCATTCCTTATAATAGGCGCTGTCTGTGCCTTGAAGCTGCCACGCTCGCGGCGTGGCGTCGGTCGCGTCGTCAGTATCCACACGCGCCATTTCCACTTCAATTGTGCTGAAGTCGATCTGCACGTCCTTGTCCCGTAACGTAAACCCTTCCGAAAGATGTTCCAATTCGAGCGGGACACGATCATTCTCCGAGAAGAAGCTCGGCCCCACTTCCAGCATGAACTGCGGAAAGCGCAGCGCCGCGGCATCCTCGGCAAACACATCGTTCATTTTGAACGTATTCATCTTCTCGCGCACCTCCGCCGGGGCCATATCGATTGCCGTCCCCGTGTTGCTGTTCGCCTGTTCCTCATATTCTTCGTTCTGTGCAAGCGCCTCTGCAAGAAGCTCGTCCGACTCGATTGCAGCCTGCGTTTCCGACGCTTGCGGCTGCACGGACGATTCGATCCGATCACGCAGCGACCCCGTATCGACAGCAGGGATATCCGGCTCCTCCTCGATAACAAATCCCATCTGTTCAAGCTGAGGCTGCGACGGCCGCTCCGTTTCCGGCTCAACGTCCTTCGCGCGGTAATCCTTGTTGCTGAAGCCCGCATCGTTCAGACCGCTGACAACCTTGTCCAGCGTCTTCCCAAAGTCCGCTGACGAGGTAATGACATAGGAGATGTTCAATACATTGCTTGCGTTCTTCTGCGTATATGGCAGGCGAAGCACTCTTCCCAAGATCTGCTCCACGTCCACTGCTGAGGTGCGGTTTGCCACCGTTGCCAGCACATAGGCAAACGGGCAGTCCCACCCCTCTTTCAGCGCATTGACCGTGATAATATATCGGATGGGGCAATCAGACGAGAGAAGATTGACGTTTTTGAGTTCGTCCTTATCGCCCGTTTTGATGGCGATCTGTTCCTTTGGAATGCCCGCCTCAATCAGCGTTTCCTTGATCTTGTCGTATGTCGTGCTGTCCACATTGTTCTTCGGCTGCGCTTGAAATAGTACGATTGGGCGGATATAGCGTCCCGTCGTCTGCCGCTCGTTCTCCGCCTGCATTTCCAGCTTGCGGCGAATGTTGATGGCGTCGGCATAAACATCATCCTGCGATTTGCGATTGTAGACGATGACCGGCAGCTTGACCATGTTCGCCTTTTTGAGTTGCGCCGCATCAACAAAGGAAATAATGTTGCTGTTCTTTTTCGGCGTCGCCGTCAGGTCGAGCACAAAGCAGGGGTTGAAGTTTTCCAGCATCTCCACACTGAGCGGGGAGGTCGCGTGATGACTTTCGTCCACGATCACTACTGGGTTCAAAGAACGAATGACCTGAATCAGCGCTGTCTCGTCCGTTTCTGGCAAGAGGACGGACTTGTCCTGCATCATCTTCGGGAATGTCGCAAGGTTGCCGTTCTCCTGAAACGCCTTGCGGCCTTCTTTCTTGCTGGCGCGGAACGAATCGTAGCTCAGCACAAAGACGGAGAGCTGCTCCGCGACCGCCGTGGGATTGAAGTTTTGCCCGTTCAGCAACTGCGCCTTGGAGTAAACCTCCACACGTCCGCCAAAATCCACGTCGAGCCGCTGGCGATAGGGATGATCCGTATTACTAAGCGCGGCGTAAGTCTGTGTCAGGATGGCGTCGGATGGGACAAGCCACACGACCGCTTTGGCGGTAACCGTCGGCATCGCGTCATAAATCGTCTTGACGGAGCTTGCGGCGACGAAGGTCTTGCCGCCGCCCGTCGGGATCTTAAAGCAGACATCCGGCACATGACCAGAAAGGTTGTAGTGGTAGTACTGTAGCCCGTTGTCCCCAACAATGACATTCTTCTCGTCCCACAGGGCGTTATATGCCTTGTTTGCGCTGCCGGTCTCCGTCAGCAGGGCGAGGAAGCGGGACAGGTCGGCGATGACGTTCTTTTGATAGGTCTTGAGTTCCATGTGTAGCCCCTCAGTTTTAATAGATCAAATCATCGAACTGCGCGAAATAGTATTGAAACAACCGGCTCTGACCAATTCCATCTACGGGTTCTTGCTCACCATTTAGTGTAGCTAAATACTCCGATTCGAGTATAAACAAAGCGGCAAAGCAGTGAATTAGATTCATTAAGTTAGCTCTTGTGTAATTTGAATAACCATTCTTCGAGACTTGCGTCCGTTGATGCTTAACACTGGTATAAGCGATCCACCACGCTGGAGTTTCGGCATTTCCCTTTAGTCTATACCGTAGTGCATTATTTTTGTCCCGATACTTTTCATAAAGCCAATTCTTCCATGGTGCAACTCGGATGCTATGGTTAAATACAACCTCCGCCGTTAGAATCTGCGGAAGCTCGTTTTGCAAAACATAACCCCATTTCTGAATATTGGTTGAGCTGTTGACCTTGAAACCCGAGTCCAATGCAGTGGCAATTTCTTTTGATACAACGTCAATCTCACTGCAAACGGCTTGCATTAGTTTTAAGAACTCGAGAGAATATGAGTTTTTGTTATGCTCTTCAAAAGCCACATATTTCTGCGTATTCAAAAATTCATTTTCCAATTCCAGATAATAATCCCAATAGCTCCTGACAAAAACGCTAAGTTTGGACTGCTTCATCAATGACACCTCACAGTTTTGCAATATCCCTCGGTATCTTCTTAAATGTGATGTTGTACTGTTTCAACTCCTCGTCGGGGATCGTGCAGAGGTCAGCGTAGATGAGATAGCTCTCCGCGCGGTCTTTGATCGTGGCGAGGAATTGATGGTTGAGCGTCGTCAGACGCTCCCGCTCGTAGAAGAAGTAGTAGTCCGTGCCACGGCTTTCGCCGAGATAGTAGGGGTTCCCATTGTTGGCTTCCTCAAGCGGCGATTTCGTTTCCATGTACCAGACATATTCCCGAATCTTCTCCGTTCCGACTTCCTCGTTGAGATTGCCGTCTGGTAGGAGCAGGACAGATCCCAAGTCGTAGAACGTAAAGTCGCCGCCTGTGCCTTCCACGGCATTCTTGCCCTCGCCATAGCCGTCGATAACGCGCTTCACGCGCTCGGCGGTAATGCTCTCGGCGTAGTCCATCATCTCGACAAGGATGAACTTGCGGTTGCCGCCATCCGCCTTGTTCATGTTCAAAACGGCGTGGGCGGTCGTGCCGGAACCGGCGAAGGAGTCAAGAATAACTGCATTATCGTCGCCAATAATATGGAGGATTCGTTCAATCAAGCGCGGTGGTTTTGGCGTGTCGAATACGGCAGTTCCGCCAAACATGGCTTTAAGCAAGCGAGAAGCTTCATCGGTGTGACCAGTTTCTTCAAACGGCCATAAATTGGTCACCGGCCGACCGCCCATTTCTTCCAAATATGCTTTGCGGCTCAAAGCTCCTGCTCCGTTTCTTGAAAAGAAGAATTCCGGCAACGGGCCATTCTTTATGATGGCTGTTGCCTTATTCTTCGCTCTGGTTATATCTTCATCAAGAACAATAGCCAGCACATCATTTCTTACATCTTCTACCGATACATTGCAAACCTTTGCGCGGGCATCATAATCATGCAGATCCGTAAGCCTATAGTTGCACCACTTCCGCATCGCTTCAAGCATTTGTTCTTGTCCGAGGCTCCAGTGTCGTCCCTGCGGAGGATAGGTATATTCACCTGTGATAGGATTTTGAATTGCATAAACCATTCCTTGATGGGCAATAGAATCAGGCGCACTTGCAACAATGTTTCTCCATGCACCACGAGGATCATTATCGGGATTCTTGTATTTTGAATCCATTGCCTCTGTTCTTTTGAGCTTTTGTGGCTGCCAGTCAGTCATTTTGCTGTATACCAAAATGTGTTCGACTTCGGCGGGAATACCTTTCGCGTCATTTCGCATCGAGTAAGTACGCTGCCACGAAATATTTGAAACAAAGCAGTTCGCGCCAAAAATCTCGTCACATATCAGTTTCAGGTTTGCGTATTCCGTGTCATCTATGCTTATGAAAATCACGCCATCTTCGGAAAGCAACCGTTGCAGCAATTTCAGCCGGGGATACATCATGCACAGCCACTTGTCATGCCGAGAGAGGTCTTCGCCCTCTTTGCCGACTACCTCGCCCAACCATTTTCTGATTTTGGGATCATTGACATTGTCGTTATACACCCAACCCTCGTTGCCGGTGTTATATGGCGGATCAATATAGATACATTTGACCTTACCTTCATACTTGGGCAGCAGTGCCTTGAGCGCCTCCAAATTGTCGCCGCGGATGATCATGTTGTCACTTTTCTCGGCGTTATAGGTATATTTCTTCTCCAACACCCGGTACGGCACCTGTTGGTGATGGTTGATGACCTTATCTTTTCCGATCCATTCAAGCGTCGGCATCCGGCTTGTCCTCCTTGCGATTGGGTTATGCCTTTGGCTATTTCCTATAATCTACCAAATATATAATACAACACAACCGCACCATGTGCAACACTTCCAACAGTAAATCTTTCCCCCGCAAATCTTTCACCGCTGTAACTAAACACAACCCCGCGGGATCGAGCGCCGACGCGCTCCGGTCCCGCGGGGTTTCCTTATCCTCCAATCGACTTCAGCCGCGCGATGGCGTCCTCCTCGCCGAGCTCGCCGCGCGCGTAGGCGTCGCGGATATCCTGTGCCTGCGCCACCAAGCGGTTGTACTCCGCGGCGTCCTTCTTGCGTCGGCTGCGCTGCATCTTTAATCTGCCATACGCGCGCTGATACTCCTGCTGCACCGGCGACGCGCCCTCACGCTCCCGCCGCTCCTTCGTGTGCGCGCCGACCTTGCGGCAGGTGCGCGTGGTCTCGCCCGGCGCGATGTTGTTGCAGTAACAGGTGTTGTACCCGCGCGTCAGCAAAAAGTATCGCCCGCAGTTGTGGCAGCGGCGCGGCGCGTTGCCGTGCGCGAGCGCGCGGTAAAAATCCGTGTAGAGGAAGAAGTGCAGCTCCGCGAACTTCGCCCGCTCCGCCACAAGGTACTCGTCCGGCTTGTCGGGATGGCGCATCGGCACGAACGAAAGCTCCGCGGGGAAGCTCTGCTCAAACTCCTGAAACGGATAGAATGTTGCGCCTCCCTCGATCATCGCGCGGTAGTAATCGTCAAAGGCGCGCCCGTACTCCGAACTGCCGCGCCGCGTCAAGTCCTCAAAGAAAAACTCCAGCATCAGCGCGACCTGCCCGCGGAAGTTGTTCAATCGCTCGGGCAAAGCGATAACCTTAGCGCCGAACTCCCGGAGCAGCCGACCGCCCTCCGTGTCAGGACGCATTGTCTCGTTCCACTCCTCCGGCATATCGCGCAAGATGAGGAACACCGACCGCGCCGCGGCGTCCAGCTCCAGATCCCGATACGGCGGCAGCGTGCAGATCACGTCGAGCGCGGCGTTGAATTTTGCCTGTACGTCCTCCGTCATGCGTGCGTCGCGCCGCTCAAGCATTCTGTCAAACGCATGGTCAAACGCCTGTGCACAGTCGCACAGACGGTCGAACTCCTCCGCCGAGAGGTTCAGTACGTCCACGGTCGTCTGCCCCAAGGGGTAGGTGCGTCCGCCGATGTGCACGTTGTTATCCCAGAAGAAAACAGAGAATGCGTCAAACTGATCCATGCGCCCTCCTGTGTTACCGATAGGGTTTTGAGATGTTCTCAAGGTCGCCCCAAGCTATTGAAAAGGGCGGTCTTGCCTGCTACAGTCATGCTATCCGATTCGGAAGCAAAAATCAAGCGGCAAGTGCGAGAGGCCTATCGCGCTGCCAACGAGGAGGAAACATGAAGCGATCCCAGTACCAAAGCTACGACGAGCTGCCGCTCTTCCTCAACGCGAGGATGGTGGCGGACGCGCTCGGCGTGTCGCCGTCGAGCGGCTACGAGCTCATGCGCGAGCCGGACTTCCCCGCGCTCAAGATCGGCAGCCGCGTCGTCGTTCCGAAGGAAAAGTTCATCGCGTGGGTGGAGCGCAAGACAGGAGGTGCTCTCAAGTGAGCCGTGTAAAATCGTTCACCACACAGCCGCGCATCAGCAACTGCACCATCCTTCCCAACGAGGTCTATCAGCTCAAGCTGAGCGCAACCGCGTTCGCGGTCTACTCGTACCTCCGCCGCCTCGCCGATCCCGAGACGCACCAGTGCTGGCCAAGCTACGCGAACATCGCGGAGACGTTCGGGTGCAGCAAGCGCACGGTCGGAAAGTACGTCGCGGAACTGTGCGAGGCGGGACTCGTCGGTATCGAGGCGACAACCGTTATGACGGCGGACGGTCTCAAGCGGAACGGCAACCTGCGCTACACAATCCTGCCGATCCGCGGCGCGGTCGAGCTGTTCCACGAGCGCCAGCTCGCAAAGCTCGACGCGGGCGTACAGCAGAAGCGCAAGCGCATGGACGCGGCGGAGCGGAAGCGTACGCGCAGGGAGATCCAGCGCGCGGAGTGCGTCGCGGCGAGGGCGGCGCACGAGTTGGAGGAGCTGCCGTCGTGAGACGTGATTTTGGCTCGCGCTGCGCCCTGGCACGAGGGGCGGCGCGACCTCGCTTAGCGACGGGCGAAGCAGGGATACCGCTCACCCCGTGTCGCGCCGTTGTTGCGCCCGTATGCGGTCGGTTCGCCGGGGGTGGCATCCCTGCCCCTGACAGTCTAAACCAGGAGCGCGTCGCCGCGTTTTCGGGCAAGTATCGAAGGAGCGTCGCAAAATGGCGAGCTGGACACTGGGGGCGGTTTGGCGTGGTTACGGAGGGCGCGAAAAATGCACGAGATAAAGAGAGGTGGTCGCAAGCGCCCACCTCTCGCGCACAAAGCCCCGCAATGCGGGGCTTTCCGGGTACGGCGTAGGTGGTCGTCGGATGCAAAAGCCTCGGTTTTAGGTGGTCGTGACGGACAAAACGCCCGATGTTGTGTGACTTTTGCCTGTGTCACGCTCCGGTTTTTTCGCCAAACTGATCACCCGCTTTTTCTCCGTTTGGTCAACGAGATTGTTCTCGACTTGTGAGCGTGCTCTCGGTATTGTTTGCTTACCAAACAACAAGGAGGTCAAGCCCATGAAGATCAGAGAAAGAAAAGAGGTCGCGCTCGTCGCCAGCGGCATCATCCTCGGCGCGTCCATCGCTGCCCCGGTCGCGGGCGCGGCGCTCACCGCGCAGCAGTCCAGCCAGAAGTTCGTCGTCGACGGCAAGCCGGTGCAGATCGAAGCGTACTCCATCGGCGGGAGCAACTACTGCAAGCTGCGCGACGTCGGCAAGGCGGTCGGGTTCTCGGTGATGTACAACGCGCTCACCAACACGGTGGAGATCAACACGACCGAACCGTACACGGATGAGACCGTCGCGCAAGTGCCCCGCGCGGTGCGTCTCCCGACCGACGGCTCGCAGTACGTCCCGCGGGTCGGCGACGTTATCCTCTGCGACGACGGAACGGAGTACGAGATCAAGGGCGTCGCGCGGTGGAACAGCAGCCCTCTCCCGACGCCAACGTGTGACTGGTCACAGTTCCCGAAGCTGACGCTGCCCGAACCCATCGTCAAACACTACTGCGACAAGGATGGCGACGACCTATTCGTGCGGAACGTGTTTGAGGTGCGCCGCATGGTCTACACGCTCTACAACGCGCTCGGCGACGAGCCGGATGCGTGGCGCGGCGGCAAACCGCTGTTCAAGATCAGCACCGAGATACCTGCTGAGTACGAGCCGTACACCGAGCGGTTCTGGCCGTGGCGAAGTGAGGAAATCACGGATGTCGTTCGCGCCTGCCCGAACGTGCGATACTACGTCGACGCATACGACGTGTATCACGACGGTATCTATCAGAACACTCGCTACTGTCTCATGTCGATCTGAGGGGAGGCGGCTCAAATGAACAGCATCCTCTCTGACCTCTACCACGGCGAGCTGTACCTTAACGAACGCGACTACCCGGAGGACTCCCGCACGGGCATCCTGCTCGAATCGTTCCGCGAGGACGAGGAATGGCTCGCGCAGATGCTCGACGGCAAGGCGAAGGAGTATCTGCTGGAGCTCGTGAACATCCACGACGAGCTAATCGGCGCGATGACCTATGACAGCTTCCGAAATGGCTTCGTCCTCGGCGCACGGCTCATCATGGAGATTGTCGGCGGGAGCAAATAACGCGCAAAAAATGCACCGCAGTAACTAAAAGAAGGTGAAACACAATGACAAAACGCAGAGCGTCCGGCGACGGCATGGTGCGAAAGATTAAACGCGGCTTGTGGGAAGGGCGCGTGGTCATTGGGCACAAGAAGGACGGCGCGTCCATCTTCAAGTACGCCTACGCGCACACGCAGAAGGAGCTCGGCGAAAAGCTCCGCGCGCTTGACGGTGCCTACCATGACCGCGACCTCACCGAGGAGATGATGCTCACGCTGCAAACATGGCTCGAACGCTGGTGCCGCGAAAGCCTTCCGCTTACGATGCGCGCGTCCACGGCGGAGAGGTGCCGCGCGATGATCCAAAACCACATCGTCCCGCGTCTTGGGCAGAAGCGGCTCGCCGACCTCACGACCGACGACATTCAAAAATTCTGCAACGAACTGCGCAAGGGCGGGCGTCTCGACGGCAAGGAGGGCGGCCTGTCCGCGACGATGGTGCTCCGCGTCTGCAACCTGCTCCGCCAATCGCTCGACGCCGCCGTTCGCGCGCGGCTCATTCCCTCGAACCCCGCCGATGGCATACAGCTTCCGAAGCGGCGGCGCGCGCAGAAGCAGATCCTCAACGACGGGCAGCTCAACACCCTGCTGAAAGCCATCGAGGGCGACGAGGACTGGCACGACTTCTTCTACACGGAGCTAACCACGGGACTGCGACGCGGCGAGATCTGCGCGCTCCGCTGGGACGACTTCGACGAGGCCGAAGGCAGGCTCCACGTGCGCCGCACGCTCAAGAAGGAGGACGGCGCGCTCGTCTGCGGCGACACCAAGACCTACGCCGGCCGGCGCGTGATCCTGCTCCCGCCGAGCACGGCGGAGCTGCTGCGCGAGCGGAAGAAGTCCGCGCTCACGGAGTGGATCTTTCCCAACCCGCTGCGCCCCGAGCAGCCGACGAACCCGACGACTGCCTACGAGAATATGAAACGCATCCTAAAGCGCGCGGGGCTGCCCTCCATCCGCTTCCACGACCTGCGCCACACCTTCGCCACCCACGCGCTCGCGAGCGGCGTGGACGCCAAGACGCTCGCGGGTATCCTCGGACACACCAACGCTTCGTTCACGCTCGACACCTATACCCACGTCACCGACGATATGAAAGAAACGGCCTCCGGCATCGTCGGGGACTTTATGGAGGAAATATTCGGAAAGGAGCTGGCGCCATGGCAAGACGCAAGGCAGGGGACGGCCTGATCCGCAAGCGCAAGGACGGGCGCTGGGAGGGGCGCGTGGTCGTCGGCTACGACGAAAACGGCCTGCCGAAAACCAAAAACGTCCTTGCCAAAACGAAACGCGAATGTCAGGAAAAGCTGGATAAGCTCAAAGCCTCGCTCGGCACGCCGCCAAAGGCGGAGAAAAAATGCTCGACCGATATGCCGTTCGGCGAGTGGCTCGACCATTGGTACCACACCTACATCCGGCCTAACATTCGCCCCGGCACACGGGAAAACTACGAGCTTCGCATCTACAAGCACATCACGCCGCAGCTCGGCAGGCTTCCGCTCAACAAGCTCACGCAGGGCGACCTTCTGCGCTTTTACATGCACCTCAAGCGCGCGGGGCGCAAGCAGTACGCCGACAAGCTCGGCAAGGGGCTTTCCGACCGCATGCTCCGCACCTGCCACGCGCTTATCAAGGCGGCGCTGCAAAAGGCGGTGGATGAAAAGCTCCTGCGCGATAACCCCGCCGTGGGCTGTAAACTCCCACCGCAGCACGCGAAGGAGATGCAGGTGCTGACGCCGGAAGAAATGCGGCGGTTCCTCATCCAAGCGAAATACGACGGCTATTACGAGATCTTCCTCGTCGCCCTCGCTACGGGCCTCCGCCGCGGGGAGTTGCTGGCGCTCCAATGGGACGACCTTGACCTCAACGCACGCGAGCTGCGCGTCCGCCGCACCGTGCGCCGCACGGAAGGCAGGCTCCTCGTCTCCGAGCCGAAAACCGACGCGGGCTTTCGCACGCTGCTCCTGCCGCCGAGCGTGGTCAAGGTGCTCGCGGCGTACAAGGAAACGATTCACTCGCGCTGGATCTTCCCCTCGCCGGTCGTAGAGGACGCGCCCCGCGATCCGTCCACGCTCGCCGCCAAGATGAAGCTCGTGCTGAAGCGCGCGGGCTGCAAGATCGTCCGCTTCCACGACCTGCGCCACCCTTATGTCAAGACCGCGACAACACATTTTTTGCGGAATTTCAAAGAAAGATTTTGTTTCGTGTCGATTGCTGTCAATCCTTGACGTGTGCAACATTGGCAGTCAAACCGGCGCTTTTTTATTGCCTGCACACAGCGGGCTATGCTCAGCCCTCCGCGCAGAAATCCTTAATCTTCCACTCAATATCAAGCTGATTGCCGGGATAGACATACACGCGCTCAATCAGCGTATCAACCAGCCCAGCGGTCAGACCGTCCGTGTCAATGATTTCCTGTGCCAGCTTTCGGCTGGCATTTTTCGTGTCGGCGTCCATCTGCATCTGCGCGGTCTGCGTGTTCAGCGCGGAGAACACCTGCTCCAAACGTACCAGTTCCTTGTCGATCTCTGCTTTGCACTCCATGTACTCAGCCTTGCTGATCTCGCAGAGGATAAGCTGTTCATAGAGCGCCCGTTTCTGCGCTTTCAAGCCCTCGACCTGCTGGCCGTAGTCCGCCCGCTCCGCAAGGCGAATATCCAACAATCCGGCATTTGACAGGTTATCAAGATTCAAGATAATCTTCGCCTGTTTGGAAATGGTGTCATATATCGCCGCTTCCAGCTCGTTCTCTTTCACCGTCATGTTATAGCACGGGGCGCGATCATTGACCTTTGTATGGCGGCAGTAGAAGTAGCGCGTTTTCCCACCTGAGCGGGAGAGCGCGTGACAGCAGCAGCCGCAAAACGCCTTCGTCCGCAAAGGGTATTGATGGACGGTTTTCTTGGGGCATTTGCTATGACGGCGCTTGGCCTGCGCCTGGTCAAACAATTCCTTTGACACGATTGCCGGGTGGTGATCTGGTATCTTGATCCACTCGCTTTCGTCCTTCAAGCGGACGTGGCTGCCCCCGATTTCCGTCACATGACGCTTGCCGATGATGTAGGTGCCGATATAGCGTTCATCGTCCAGAAGCCTTGTGATGGTCGAGGTCTGCCATAGTCCGGCGCTCCGGGAAACGTCGTGATAAGCGATGCCCCGCGCCGCTTTGCGCTCTCCCGGCGTCGGGATACCGCGCTCCACCAATACCTTTCCGATTTGCGGCGAGGAGTAGCCCTGTGCCGCCAGCTCAAAGATCAGGCGCACATTGGGCGCGGTTTCTTCGTCCGGCTCCATACGCCCGTCCGCGCTTTTTCTGTATCCGTAGAGGCAGATTTTACTCTGATACTCTCCGCGCTTCATCTTCACCATCTTTGCCGTGGTGGACTTGACGGAAAGATCGCGGCTGTAAAACTCGGCGGCGAGATACTTAAACGCCACGCTGATGCCGCCCGTATCACCCTGATAGTCCGCGCTGTCGTATGCGTCGTTGATTGAAATGAAGCGGATGCCGTACAGCGGGAAAACGCGCTCCATAAAGTATCCGACCTCGATGCTGTTGCGCCCGAAGCGGGAGAAGTCCTTGACGATGATGCAGTTGACCTTTCCGGCCCGCACCGCGTCGATCAGCTCCTGCACGGCGGGGCGCTCAAAATTAGTCCCGCTGTACCCGTTGTCGATGAACTCCACCACCTCCGCGTTGCAGATACCCTCCATCGTGTCGGCGTATTTGTGCAGGGCGATTTTCTGATTGTCGATGCTCATGCTCTCCACCTTTATATCCTCAATGGAAAGGCGGATGTAGAGCGCGATCACATAAGGCGCGGTACTAATCACGGTTCAGCACCTCCATCAATCCGTCAAAATCGTCCCGAAACGAGAAGCTGACGGAAATATCGTCGGGGCTGTTGACCGTGACGCTCTCGATGACTTGACTGACAAAGGAAGCGGTCAAATCCGCGCTTTTCTTGACCGTTTTCAGCCGGTCGGCAAGGCTCAGATACCGCGCCGCCTGCTTTTCCAGCTTGTCCTGTCCCTCCTGAAGCGCGCTGATACGCTCCACGCAGTCCATGACCTTCTGATGGTATTCCGCTTTCATTCCATGGTACTCGGCCTGTGTCAACACGCCGGTAATGAAATGCTCATACAGTCCGGCGAGGTAAGAACGCGCCTTTTCCGCCTCGCGCTGCAAGGCGGCGATTTCGCGCTCGGTCTGCTCCTTCTGCGCGGTAATCCTCTTGTCCTGCTGTTTGAGTTGCAGGCTTTTTCCCATGACGATCAAAGCCTCGCTCTGCACATAGGAGAGAATCGTATCAAACAGTTCCGTTTCTTGCAGATACCCGATGTTGTTCTCGCAGACCCCTTTGCCGATGCGCTGATTGGAAATGCAATGGTAGATGTACCCGCTGCGGCTTTTCTGGCGGTGGAGGTTTTTGCCGCAGCACCCGCAGAACACACGCCCACGCAGAATGTTCTCCGTATAGGGCACCTTCGGCGTCTGCGTATATTTTGCCGCCGCCTTTTGCCGGATGGCCTGCACCTGATCGAACAGCTCGCGGGAGATCAGCGGCTCATGGGTGCCGCGCACCACGATCCAGTCCTCCGGCTTCGTGGGCGTCTGCCTGTGGCGCACCGATACGCTCTTGCCCTGCACCATGTCGCCGGTATAAACCTCGTCAGCCAGTATTTTCGCCACCGTCCACGTCTGCCATTTGCCGCTTCCCATCAGTTTTTTGTTGGTGATGATGCCGACGCTGGCGAGGTAGTAGCCGGGTGTGACGATACCGGCCTCGTTCAGATTCTTCACAATCACATTCAGCGCGACGCCATCAGCGGCCCACGCGAAAATCTGGCGCACCACCGGGGCGGTGTCCTCGTTGACCAGCAGCTTGTGGCAGTTGTCCGGGTCTTTCTTGTACCCGAAGGGAGGGCGAGCGCCGATGAACTCCCCGTCCTGCATCGCCTGATGCGCCTGCGAGCGCACCTTCCGGCTGATGTCGGCGGCGTAAGCCTCATTGATGATATTTTTTAGCGGCACAATGATGTGATTTCCGCTGTTTTCCGCGTCCTCGCTGTCGTACTGGTCGTTGACCGCGATAAAACGGATGTGATGAAGCGGAAAATACTTCTCGATGTAATAGCCGCTGTCAATGGCGTTGCGCCCCAAGCGGGAGAGGTCTTTCACCACAATACAGTCGATCTTCCCGGCCTCCGCGTCGGCAAGCATCCGCTGGAATTCCCTGCGCTCAAAGTGCTGCCCGGTGATGCCATTGTCGGTATATACGCCAACAATCTCAATATCCGGGCACAGCGCGATATACGCCTCCATAATCTGACGCTGCGTTTCCAGAGAATCGCCGCGCTTGCCGTTGAACTCCACGGAGAGGCGCACATACAGCGCCGCTTTCCATACCTTCATGCCGACGCTGGGCGCGGCGGCTTCGATGATGTTCTTTCTGCTTTTCCGCGCCATTTAGACCGCCTCCTTCGTGATTGCCATGAGCGACGGATGCAGAGCCAGCAGAGGAAAAGGCGCGGCCTTGCGCTCCGCCAGCAGCTTCAGCGCTGCTTCGTATTCCAGCCCATAGCGGAATTTGATACGCAAATCTTCCTTGCCAATAATTTCGATGGATTCAATCAGAGCGATCACAGACCGGCGATCCAGCTCCGTCATAGACGCGAACTCCTTGAAGTGCTGCGTCCATTTCAGACGGTCGATGGTGTTGTGCTGGGCGAGTTCCATGTCCTCGCGCAACAGCTTGACCGCTTTCCGCGCTTCATCGACCTGTGCCGTGAAGTAGTCCTTGTGATCCTTGTATTCATCCTTTGACAGATCGCCGTCGATGAAGCTCTCATAGAGGGTCGCTTTCATCCGCATGGCTTTTTGCAGCTTCGCCTCGTTGTCCGCGATCTGCGTCCTGTAGCCCTCGATCACGTCCCGGTTGATCTGTTCCTCGTTGATGCTGTCCAGCAGCTCGCCCAACGATACCACGCTCTTGATATGCGCCTGCGTACTGGCAAGGACGCACTCCGTCAGATCGTCCTCCCGCACCATGACGCCGTTCTCGCAGCCGTTTTTCTTCCCCGTGCGGCAATAATAATAGCTCTGCCTGCAAGCCGTCCAAGTCGGCAACATTACATTCGATCTCCACCCATCCAAGCAGCTTTGCGGCTTCCAGCCGGTGCAGCCCCGCGATCAGGGTGTGCCGCGCGTCAACGGTAATCGGGCTTAGCAAGCCCACCTCGGCAATGCTGTCCGCCATCTTCTGAATGTCCTCCGGCAGCGCCGTGCGGCGTCCGGGGCCTATTGTGATCTCGCTAATCTGAATCAGTATCATGCTCGCCTCCGTTCCGAATCAAATGAAACACCGGGCGGCACATAGCAATGTGGCGTCGGGTCTTTCATCTGACTGCTAAAGTTGGGGCGGGAAGTCCCGCGCCGGGACGTTTTGGCTCCATACGACTATGGACAATGACCGGCGCGGGCGCTTCCCGAAGCCCATTTATGATAACGTGTGCCGTATTCTCAGGCGGCGTGACCGCCCTACTGCTCACCCCCGGCACGGGAGTATGCAAGCCCGCCTTGAAGTACAGACGGCGCGATACCAACGGACGGTGGCGGAGGTGACGAAGCTCCCAAGCCGTTCCCTCAGTATCTCCCTTTTACCCTGCGATACGGGTCTTTGCGATTGCGGCGATCACGCTTCGGGCGATACCCTTCGCCGGTCAAAAGCGCCGGACTTACCTCTAATACCTTCGATGCTATCGTTTGGACGGGCAGGATGCTCCATTTCCCGCAGGTACTCCGTGCCGGACGCGATACCGTGATCCTGTGCAATACTTGCATACTGACTATAAACGGGCGCTTGTCCCGTTGTTTTTCAAGGTGCAGAA
>Ga0256405_10001214_pt1 | contig 72779 bp, 65 predicted proteins | sample RumenRJG_02DNA_FD_189096 | JGI IMG/M metagenome (GOLD analysis project Ga0256405, IMG submission 189096) | Bovine rumen microbial communities from Lethbridge, Alberta, Canada - RJG_02 | ecosystem: Host-associated > Mammals > Digestive system > Stomach > Rumen | place: Canada: Alberta...
TCGAATGCGTTTGTCGCGATGTGCCTACATATACTTCTGAAATGTAGTATCTTTGTATCGTCTAAGAAAGATATAGGCAATGCACACACAACATCTACACGATGTACGCCAAACATATCGGCAAAGTACGACGAACATCTACTAGATGTACGATGAACATCCTCACGATGTTAAGTGCAAAACCTTACTTCTTATGACATTAAAAATTAAATATTAAACATTAAACTTTAACCATTAAAAATTAAAAAAGTATGAGTCAGAAATTCATCAAGAAGAAGGTTACCAGTCCTAAGCAACTGGGTTACGGCAAGTATTATGCCAAGGCAGTGTATAATAAGAAGCATATCGGTACCGACCAGCTGGCCGACTTCATCCAGACCCAGGCCAGTGTCAAGAAGAGCGACTGTATCGCCGTGCTCAGCGAGCTGGGCTACGCCCTGCGCCATTTCATCGGACTGGGCGAGAAAGTGAAGATCGATGGTATCGGCATCTTCAAGTGTGGCATCACCAACCAGCGTGGCGGTTTCGAGGACCCCGAGAAGCTGACCGCCTCGACCCTGAGTCCCAAGATCCTGTTCTCGCCAGAGTATACCACCACGAAGTCTAACGGCATCACCCGTGCTTCGTTCTATATGCTCGGAGAGATTGGCTTCGAGGAAGCCGTAGACTATACGGCTCCTGTAGAAACGCCGGCAGAACCTTAATGTAAGAAGGAAGATGTAAGAAGGAAGACGGAAGAGGTGTGAGTGAGTCAGGGGCAGTGCTATGACCACCCCGGCGAGGACCGCTCGCAACAAGTCCACAATACGGCCATGAGGCCTGCCTGGTCGCTCACCCTCTTTTTAATTAAATCAGTCATTATGAAGAAAGAGACCATTAAACAGATCATTCAAATCGTAGTCACCATCCTGACAGCTATCAGTTCCACTTTATTTGTACAATCATGCGTAAAATCAACCTCATCGTCGTTCATTGCTCCGCAACACGTAGCAATCAGAGTTTCACCGTCGAAGACCTCCGGGTGTCTCATAATGCCCAGTTTCACGGCAAGGGCATCGGTTACCACTACTACATCACCCGTGATGGCCAGGTCTATCAGACCCGCAGTGAAGCAGAAATCGGCATGCATGCCCGCCGCTACAATGCCCACAGCATCGGCATCTGTTATGAAGGCGGCTTAGACGAGCATGGGCGTGCTGCCGACACCCGCACCCCCGAGCAGCGCGCTTCCCTCATCGCCCTGCTCCGCGCCCTGAAGGTCGACTATCCTCATGCCGAGATCATGGGCCACTGCGAACTCAAAGGCGTCCACAAAGACTGTCCCTGTTTCTCTTGTGCAGAGTACCGTGACTATTTCAAGAACCTCAAAAATTAAACCCTTATGACGATGAAAATCTTCAGAAACCCCAGAGATGACTGGCTAACTCGCCTCCATCCAGAATTAGACAACAAATCATATCACAAAAAAACTGGTTCACTTCACACAGAAATGAACCAGTTTTACTATATGAAATTTGGCCAGGACAGCCACCGTATTAATCTGCTCTATGACTTGCATGAGTTTTGATGACAAGTCCATCTCCATTACCCTTGTCACTTTTGAGGGAAGAATTCGTAGCCTACAACCTCACTATCGGCACCTTTTGCCAATCAATCAGTTTTTCCGCTGTGGCGATATCCGTAAACTCAAATTCCGTCAGATACTTCCGCAACTTGTTCTCCGCACCCTTCAGGCCCACGTAGCTCTTGAACTTCCTCACCGCAGGCAAGCCCTCCAACATCGGTTGTCCGGCATCCAGATCACGCGGATGAATGTAGCTCAGGCAATAATCGCCACACTGACGCGACCAATTTCTAATTACCCTATAAGGCATCAAACGGAAGTAGCCGCCACCATTAAACACGATGTGTTGTCCCGCTATTTTGTGATATGGTATAGGAAATTCCTTCATCCGCACACCGCCAACCTCAACCATAGAAGGCATCGCCGAGCCATATTTCGGCATACCCCCGTGAGAAGCTGGAGCAGGGAATACGGAGCTATCATATCGTATCCCAAGGTCATGAAGAATCTCATACGCCCAAGCCTCACTCTCCCTAATTGAGAACCCCGGCGCCCGGAAGCACTCCACAGACTGCCCCGTGATGTCCTGCAGCAACTTGATGCTCGATGACACATCCTCCCGGAACTCCTCCGGCCTCTGCTGCCACACCAGCTGATGGCTCATCGTGTGCGACCCTATCTGATACTTTGCTGCAATCTTCTTCACCACGTCCGGGTACGTCTTAGCCACCCATCCGATGATGAAAAACGTCGCCTTCGTGTCCGTACTCTCCAGGATATCCAAGATACGATCCACGTTCTCATATATCCTCACCTCGTAGTTCTTCCATTGCTCCTCATTCCTGGTAGCATCAAAGTCCAACAGGTGAAACCACTCTTCTACATCAAATGTCAATATATTCATATTATTCGTGTATTAATCCAATAAAATCATTAACCATTCACCCTTAATCATGAACCATGAACCATAATTCTCTATTCTTCTACATCAAATGTTAGTATGTTCATATTTTTGTGTGTTTATTTCTATTCTATTAAGCCGTAAGCTGTAAGCCATATCCTCAATCCTCCGCTCGGCTATGCCGCTTGCAACAAGCAAGAACTCTAACCCTTAACCGTGAACTCTTAACCATGAACCACACAATTCCTCCTCCCATCAAAGCTCCGATAGTATTATTAAACAAGTCATCCACATCAAACGTTCCTCTTTTCCAAATCAATTGCGAACACTCTATGGTCAGAGAAAGAAAAAGGCCAGCCAACAAGGCCTTTGCCAATCTGTTTTTCTCTGACATCACTCCTACTACTATTCCTACAGGAATAAACCCGAAAATGTTCAGAACAATATCTTTGTAGCTATTAAATGTCGGTTGAACATAGCTATGAAAAGGAATCAACCTTATAGGGAGCTTTGAACAAATAATCGGAGTTCTATTAAGCACAGCCAAATAGAATAAAACAAAAATATATGCCAATAGGAAATTGATAAAAATAGTCTTTCGATTCATTGCTTACTCTCAAAATTTCTTTACTATCCTCCACACCTTCTTTCCCCACCACACAAACATATGCGGTATTCTCCACCAAACTTCGGCTGGTGCATAATGACCGAATCGCCGGCTTTGGCCGACCACTCTGCCGATATGCTGCATAGCATGAATGACACCTCTTTGCTGAGTATATTGAATATTTTGTCCAAAATTACCATACTCAATGATATTCGCCACCAGTGCAGAAGCATTCCCATGGTCCTTTTCACTAATGGGAAATGGGAACTTCTCCTTTGGCAAACCCATATAGTCCGTCAGCACCGTCCCAAGCCCTATAAAAGCACTTCTCATTCCGATTCCATCCAAATGTCTCTCCAACAAATCCACATTATCCTTCTTCCATCTAACATCTTCCATTAAATAATACCAATCCACGAACTGCCTCAAACCAATTCCGTCCGAAATCAGGTGCTGGAAGATATGAACAAAAACATACAGCACATTGTACAAGGGCGAAAGTGTTGACACTTCATAATTGTCTATCGTTACGGAACAGAGATTCGCCTTGATCTCAGGCATCACAACCTCTTCCCAATATCGCCCATGCTTGGGATTCATAAACAGGGTTAACTTATTATGCATCTCATAGGCAATATCTTGATACATAAACTCCACATCTTTCGAAGCATTCGTGTCATCTGGCTCTACCTGCCATTCCTCCTTGAACCATTGTAATCCTTTTTCCCAATCCTCAAGATGACAATAAAAGTCAATGTCTCCGCTCTGTCTCAATGTGGCATCAGGATATAATACCGCCAATGTCTGACCCTTGAAAACAAAGATTCTTATTCCTGCCTTTTCCATTTCCTGGCACAGATTCACCACTGCCTTATCCATCATTTTATTCTCATGCTGGATAATCTGTACCTCACCAATCCACTGCAGTTTCAACTCCAACGGTGGTAATTGCGCTTCCGGTAAGCGTTCTAAGCCTTTAAGCAGTAAGCCCGTAATAGCCTGTTCTTCGGCCAGTTCATACAGTCTCTCCCATTCATCGGCTGATGACGCGCGAGATAGCCTTTCTCGCGTTCCCAAAGACAACTGAAGCAGTTCAAATAATAAATCCGATACCATCTGAAGTATGGCTCTTTATCAATTCAATCCTCCTTTTGCTTTTCTGAAATCTGCACTGAATTGTTTCTTGATGTTGCCTGCCGTTCCATAAATAAATGGTAACGGGTCTCGCCAATAGAAATCTTGAAACGACAAATTAGGGTCTATCCAGTTAAACCAACTTGGTTTTGTCTTCCATCGGTTTGGGCTGTTCAGAAACCATAGCATCTCAAATCCGATATGGCGCAGTTTCTTACCAGGTTTGTAGATATATTCTTTCAACGGTTTTCCTAACGACACGTCTGCAATCATCACGCCATAGTCCATTCCAGACAGAATAGCCGACTGGATACAGGCTGGAACACGTGGATTGATTTCCATAATCTTCAGCTTGCCATCGTCAGGATCCTCAATCAGGTCAAAATCAGCAAACCCTTCCCAGCCTATGTCACGTAATACATTGGTGCAAATCTCAGCAATATGGTCATCTTTAATTGTAACGTTACAACTGCTGCTACCACCCTTTTCGGGATAGAACCGCTGCTTATGGATGACCGAAGTATAGGTCTTCCCGTCTCTTGGATCAATAAACACTTGCACTTTTATCTGCCTGCCTCCGGCCTTTACAAAGTGCTGCAAATGGCACTCACCATATTGCTTTCTGATGGCAGGGTATTTCTCTCTCAGCTCTGTAGGATTCTCCACAAGCGTCATACCTCTACCGCCAGTAGTGTAGTTAGGCTTGATAACGGCAGGAAAAGCCATCTCTTTTTCTGTTATGCTTTCATATGACACCTTCTCCAAGTCTATAGTTGTTGGATGCGGATAACCTTTCTCGGCACATATTGTCATCAACAAGTTCTTGTCATAACCTTTCTCATATACATCCCAATCTGGCAACAAAATAGGAACTAATTCTTCTATTTCATGCTTAAACCTGCTCATGAACGTTGACCCTTCATCGTTCATTGGAATGATAGTAGCAATACCGTTCTCTTTCACGTACTGCTTCACGCTTTCCAGATATACCGCCTCATCTTCTGTATCCACAACCGTTCGCTTTGCTGCATACTTGGTGTGATAGCCGTAGTTCTCTGTTCCGTTGCATATAAGATGCACTTCATACCCGGCTTTGTTCAGAGTACGTGCAATAATCAAGGTTTGTACTGCTTCTCCATTTAAAAGCAGTATCTTCTCCTTTTGATTTGTCATTAGTATATGATTGAGTTTTATTCGTTTCTGTATTTCAGTACCTTGGCTGGCACCCCTCCTGCAATGGCATATTCAGGCACATCCTTATTTACCACCGCACCTGCGGCAATAATAGCGCCTTTGCCAATGGTCACGCCAGCCAAAATCACGGCCCCTGTCCCAATCCACACATCATCACCGATTACAATCGGGGCATCCATATAGTCCTGCTCTTTGGTAGGAATATCCCGTGTGTAGAATCCATGATTGAAGCCCAGCATCACCACATTGGTACCCGTGTGTACATAGTTACCAATGGTAATAGAACCATTAGCGCTCTTCCCTGCCTGTATCACATTATTGTGATTTATCAGGCAGTGCTCTCCTATCGTCACATACTCCCCTTCGCGGATAATGGTGGTAGGATGGATATTGGTACCCTTACCTATCTTGGCCAAGCGTAGCCCGCGAACATTATTAACAGCATAATATGCGAAACGCTTTATCACCCACTTCCAATAAGTAAATGAGAAAACGGTGCTCAACACCTGCATAATCCGCTCACCTTTATCAGGCTTTACGTAATGTATTCTAACAGCTTCTTTCATTTCTTGTCTGCAAACAATTCTTCTTGAGTAAACTTTTTACGGTCAGCCTTGATGGCATCATCATCACGTTGGTCTTTTGAACGGTCTTTAGCCAACCACGTGAACATCCTTCCAACCTCTTCAAAGCGCATAAACACCATTTTCAACATCCCGCCAAAACCCTTTGTATGTATCAGGAAAGAGAGTGTACTGAGGGTATGCTGTACCATTTCCTTCTTGTACTGCCATTTGAAGAAGTTGCTATATCCATCAATATGTTTGGCCAATTTCTCAGAACAGCTCCTGAATTCGGTCAACATCTTCTTCGAAATCTTCTCGGAAGGAACCTTTGTTGCCCATTCTGTATCAATCTCTGCCGGAATAATCTTCCAGTCAGTCACTTTACCACCGGCAATCTCCAATTTCAACATCGCTGAACGTCTTCTGCGGAATGAGTTGCCATCCATCACAAAGTCGCCCAGGCTGTGAAATACAGGAATGCCTTTATAAGTCTCCATACATCCCAAACAATGCGAATGTGCCGTAACCACGGTATCAGCACCATTATCTATACAACTATGAAGATACTCTACACTTACAGGGTTGGGATAACGGGAAAACAGGATACCGATATGAGCATAGACGATAACAAACCAACCTTTTTCATGCCATTCCTTAATGATTTCCATCACGCGAGGCTCTCCAACACGTAGGGTCTGCCATTTGTTCACATCAGCAAACGGGATATTCATCATATCTGTCACAGTCACAATGGCGATCTTCTCTTCTCCTCGTTCAATCAGCAGAGGCTCGTATGTATCACGAAAAAGGCCATTATGTTTAAATCCCTTTTCTTCAAGTATAGCCACGGTTTCATCCATACCCAACTCCTCACAATCATTGATATGATTGTTCGACAGCGAGAAGGCATCTATCCATCCCAACTCATTCAGAGTATCAGGGTTCCCCTTAAACTGCAAATGGTCGCCTTCTGTAACAGCCTCACGAACAACAGGAGATTCAAGATTGGCTATCACATAGTCAGTACCTTTTGCTTCTTTTGCTAATGCATCTGAAACAATCTTATATGGCTCTTTAGCATATCTGGCTCCCACCATGCGACCAAGCATCACGTCGCCAATAAATGTCAATTTGCAAGTTTTACTTTTCATTTCCTTCCTCATTTATTATCCTCTCGCACCAATAATTCTTTCCAGATCATCCATACACTTCTCTACCGTAAAATTCTTCAGGTAATAGTCACGGCCATTCTTGCCCTTATCGTGGAAAGATTCTTTATCTGTCAAAACCTTTTCTCTTATCAATTTAGCAAACGACTTGTAGTCACTTGCAGGGGCTGAATATCCACAGCCTGCCTCTTCTATCAACTCCCGGCTGCCTTGACCAATCATTGCCAGAATAGGAACTCCTGCAGACATATATGACTGTATGCGAGCTGGCACAACAGCTTCTAACTGCCTATAGCCGGTCTGAAGGGTGACTAATAGAGCATCGGTTTGGTTATAAAATGCAGGCATAGCACTAAACGGGTATTTCCCGTATGTAATGGCCACATTCTGAAGGCCGTTCTCTTGAATAAAGCCATCCAGCCATGCCTTTTTGGTTCCTTCTCCAACGAACAGCCACTTAACCTCAGTATCTCTTAGTTCAAGCATCGCATTTCCTACGGCTTCCAAATCTTGAACCTTTCCAAGGTTACCAGCAACCATAATCTTAAATCCTTCAGGTAGTTCCGGTATGGCATAATCGTCCTTCATACTTTTTATATCTTCACTCCAATTAGGGAAATATATGATTTTCTTATCATAATCACCCTTTTCAGCAATCATGTCTCTAAATCGTTTGCTGCTAATAAGTATTTTGTCACAGTGATTATAAATATGCACTACAATTCTATTGACAAATGAATAGATTTTCTTGTTCTTGACACCGCCACTGGAAACAATAGCCTCTGGCCATATATCAAGCACCCATATATACACAGGAGTTTTTCTAATCCTTTTGTATAACAAAGCAGGCAGTGCTTGTAATATTGGCGAGGTCGAATGGACTATCACACAGTCATACCGCTTTCCCCACGCAAACTTAAAGAGTATTCGAAAAGAAGCAGAAATCACATAACTAAAATAATTAATGGGTAGCCGCCAACCACCTTTTCCTCTTGGCGTTTGGAAAGATCGATAGACGTTAACACCATTAATCACTTCATGACGCTTTTTGAAAACGCCATATCCCTTATAATACTTCCCTTCAGGATAGTTGGGAATGCCTACCAGCGCTTCCACGTGATGCCCACGTTTGGCCAGTTCAAAAGCGATATCATTGCTCTTGAAATTTTCTGGATGAAAATACTGCGTTACTAATAATATTCTCATATATTGTTTTTTTACATAACTTTCTTAAAACAAAATCCTATAAACCAATTTACACCACTTTGTTCCTTTTGAAAGTGTCTTAAACACTATTCTACCCACACAGCTCATAGCCATATAATGTGTAAATTTTAGATGAAAGACTGATAGTCTCTGGCATCCTCCAGCCATGTGGCGACGAAAGGCATTATAAGCATATTGGTAGTCTGGTTTTCTATATGCGTCAATATAATAGTTACAAAAACTACGCAACACCCATTCTGTTTCTTCAATCCGCTCACCCGGCACCATCTGCTCTGCAATTTCTCGGAAAGTATAACCAAAATGGCGAACCCTCTCCTCGTATCTTGTTCCCGACATAATTGAATCTTTACGCTGATAATAAACGTATGTCACATCAGGAACAATAACTGCATGTTTGAGGGGTCTCATCAAGTTTATAGTCCACAAGCATTCTTCATAAAGTATTCCTTCCCTGTTATACAAAAGGTTATCTCTCACAAACGATAGTTTGAGTAATTTGTTCCAAACCATATTTGGTCTTGGGCTTTCCCCATGATAAAACCATCTGCGAACATCTTCATTTGTATGCAAATCCAATGGCTTATCTTGCATATAATTTGACTCTTTCGTCAAAAACCAGTTCCGTACCTTTTGCTCAAACTGATATTTTTTACCTGGCAACAATGAATAATCGTATCTGAAACTCCCCATCACCATCTCTATGCTGTCATCCCGCATAACCGGTGCAACCAGCTTTTCCAAGCAATCAGGCGTTATCTCATCATCGCTATCCAAATAAAAAATGTAGTCGGAAGTGGCGGCCTTCGTGCCTGTATTCCGGGCAGTTGACAACCCCCTGTTCCTATCATGGTGAATGAGAGTAAACCGAGTATCACCTTGATAATCATCTATCAACCTTTGACAATGGGCGATACTGTCATCTGTCGAGAAATCGTCAACAATAATGCATTCTGTTGCAGAATAGGATTAGTTTATCACTGAAAGAAGGCTACGATCCACGTATGCAGACACGTTGTATACCGGCATCACCACCGTGACTGAAGGACAGCTTTGTGCGCTATACTCTTTCGTATGCATCAACAAACGACCCCTTGGTTGCATTCAGAATTTGGCAACCATTAATTTTTGCATATCTATTAATTTCCTTGTGGCTGTTGAAGCAATCAACAAAGCCCTGAAGCTCTTCAGCTAATGAGCGGCCATATCTTTTGAACGTTGTTTTATTTGTGTCATAAACATGACTATCTTCATAGCACAACACATTGTCCTGATCTACGCTCAATGTGGTGAACATTCCAAGTTCCAATCCATGCAGAACGACCTTCTTGTACCCCATCCATACGGCTGCCATCACTGCAAAAATAGTCACATTCATACATACTGGCATTCCAAGATAATGCTTATAGCAAAAGTTTCTGAACCATTTATAACCAGCCACTTTTGTCGTATTGAACCTAAGAACAGAAATGTTGTCATTCGATATTTGAGAGATTAGCTTGTCTGGCGAATAATAAGATGGAATAGCCAGATTCATTTTCCAGTCCACCTTGGATAAAGCACTGACTAATTTCGCTACTTGCTTATTTGTTCTCTCATCGAATGGATTGAAGAATGCGCCATCAACCAAGAAATAGAAGGATGGCCTTGTTGCCCAGAAATATTCTGATTCACAGAAACTATTCACGCAGAAGATGTCCGTATTTTCAAAACTGCCAACCCCATTCTGGAAAGCATCCTTCAACGATGGCCCATTTGCGAGCAACATGCAGTTGTCACCACCACTCAACTCAACATAATGATGCGTCTTGTTTGCAACTTTTAGAGATGACAAAACGGCTATTCTGAAAAGGCTACTTATTGTTCCTGCTAACTCAGAGAACCATCTGCTGCCTCTCTTTGCAAAGTTATTGATGCTGTTCTTTAATTCAATATTCATTAAATCACACCCCTAAGATAATGTCATCATGATTTTTGAGTTATACTACACTCTTTATGCTCAAAGTTGTCCACATTCAATAAATATTGATTAGTAGGAACACCATCAATTTTAATAAATCCAAGCTTTGAATAGTGATCTTCCACCATTTTATTTTTTGGAGTTGGCAAAAACTCTCCAATAATACGTTTGTAGCCTTTTTCTTTTGCCTTATCAACCATTATGTTTAAAGTAAAATTCTCCATGCCACGCTTCAACACACGACAACTCATAAACCAAGTATCCACAAACAAAGTTTCTTTGTCAAGTGGTTTCATGATTACCACGGCAATAAGGCCGTTATCTCCAAACTTATCCTCCAATGTAAAGCTTAAATCTATCACTTCAAGGTCTTTGGCCAGTGCTTCAATGTCAGCATCCGTATATCTAATTGTTCGCAAATTAAACTGATTACTGCGTTGGCTCAATTGTGCCACACGTGGTATATTGAACTTGGTGAAGCCACTCACAACAGAAACCATGCTGAGGGATTTCAAGAAGTCAGCCTCGTTAGTAAAGGTTTTGCTTAGTGACACTCGCTGCGCTTCAACTTGATACTGTTTAGTACGATCCTTATCCAGATTGCTATATGAAGCTGTTTCAAACAGATTGAGCGAATAGAGGTATTCCAAATACTCAGCAGGATCTTCGGGCAAATCGGGAACTGTAATACCTGAAATGTTGTCTCTCACCATATTTCGTTCAAACGGATTGTCGTCAAGGAATACCATACTGTCAAAACCAATGTTGAGGATTTGCTGGATTGTACGGATGTTATCCACTTTGGTCTCCCAATTAGCTTGGAATACAGCAATATCATCTAGTTTAAGAATCATATCTGGGTGCTTCTCAAAAGGCTCTTTTGCAGTGTCTTCATTATTCTTGGAGGCTACACATATTATTATTCCACGTTGTTTGAGTTTTTTCACCCACATCTGAAACTCAGTAAATGCTTTGCCTATTCCAAGTCCATGCCCCAGTCGAATACCTTCAAGTCCGTCATCACCTATAACACCGCCCCAAACAGTATTGTCTAAATCAAGGATTAAACACTTCTTGAACTGCCCCTTGATGGCGCAAACAATATCCATCACACGACTTGCCACATATGGAATGGCATTTGTGCTAATAACCATTTCCGTTGTGGTATATACATTTGGTGCATACATGGTATCACGGCCAATCTTATTTTGTAACTCAGCAATATCACATATAAAGAGATTGGAATACTGTTCAGATAGTTTCATTAGTTCATAATTCAATTTACGGACTTGATATATAAACGATGACTCAACCTTATTTGCATAACTACCAAAAACACTATCACCAATTTCAGGATAATTGAAGTAAATAATCTTTTTACCAGACAAAGCAGGATTATTGCAGATATTGGTTACGAACTGAATACGCTCCAAAGAAAGATTTGCCTGCAGGTCAACAGCTTGTGTACTATGATATTCGCCCAACTTATGTGTACTCTGAAAAATTACAATAATATCAGCATCATAGTTAAACAAGTCGCTCGTGGTATCCATTAGTTGGCGTTCCACCTGATTATACTCTGACTCAAAGAGATCAATGTTAAATCCCCGTTCTACTCCAACACCTTTTATTGCTGTAGCAAGTAGTTGAGTGGCAGTATCACCCAATAAGGCTACACTAATAGTTGGCTTATCTGGTAAATTCTTCTTAGCAAGTTTTCTTAATTCAAGTAATGACTTCATTATGTAATATTTTACAATTTCATTTTTATTGCATCTACTAATTCGCCTATATTTGCGAAACCGTTTATTTCGCTCGACGTAAACTTTACATTAAGTTCATTTTGTAACTCTCCCATAATTACTATTTGCGCAAGAGAGTCCCAACCCTCAATATCTGATGCAACGGTATTTGCGTTGATTTCTACTTCGTCATCATTTACTGCTTCACGAATAATAATTTGAAGCTTTTTCATTATTTCATCCTTATTCATATTACTTATTATAATTTGTTAATTTGTTTACTTTCATTTAACCTATTTAAGAAATATCTCCTATAGTTCTTTTCCAATTCCTCAAAAGGAAGCCTTATTTCTTCAGGATATATTGCCTTCTCATGTTCGAAAGCTTCTTCCGGAGTAAAACAGAATCCGATTATTTTTGCCGGATTCCCAATAACGATTGCGTATGGCGGTATTTTATGGCGTACAACAGTACCAGCGCCTATATTAGCACAACGACCTATTGTGACTCCAGAACATAGAACCACATCAGATCCAATCCAAACATCTTCTTCAATAATTATATTTTCTTCCTTATTTAGACTAAATTGAACGTTTCCATCTTCTTGTTTAAAAGGTATTCCTACGGATCTACCATGATTTCCTGTAATTACTGTGAGCCTTTGAGCTGCCCCTGACCCATCTTTCATTATTAGTTTTCCACCTTTACTAATAAAAAGAAAACCTTCATAGAGACATGTATTATCATGTAATTCCAATAATGAATAATCGCTCACATATTCAGGTTTTTTAATAACAACATTTTTACCACAATAGCCCAATCTGCTTGTATAATATCTATTTTTAACATATTTGCCAAAAGCGCGACAAACACCGTCAATTAATATAGATGTTTTCTTAATAATCCAATTTACCATATTTAATAGCTCTATTTTATATAAAGATTTTCATCTATATCCAATGGATATGCATCAATTAAACTACCTTTTGTCGTGTTGGTGATTGTACAACCTACACGTTCAGCATATGCTTGTAAATCATTATGATCTTTAGCCATAAAAGCTGATGTAAACAATTCTTCATACATTGGATGTAATCTTGCTTGTACATCATCTTTATAGCAATGATTGCGAGTAGTTGATGCGAACGAGTTAAAATCACACCCCAAAAGATTTATCTTTTTATAACCCATTAACATAAGTGTCAAAATTGCGGCTCCCGATACATTTTGAAATGCAGGTTGCCATCTATCAATCCTGTATTCTTTGTTTATTTTCAACTTACCATCAAAAGGGGAGATGAAGTAGAGCTGATTCTCAGGAATTTTTTTCACAATAGAACTACCAGATAATTTCGAATTTAATATATAAATTGTACCTTTATCTGCATACATTTCTAGTGCTGAATCGAAATCTGTTCTGTTTTCCTCGCGCATAAATCCGTAATCAATCATCAGATAATAAGTCGGCACAAAATCCGGGTACGATGCTCCGAATTTAAAGAACCTATTAACAACGATTGTATCCCCTTTAATCATATTCAGGTCAACCTCCTTTAAAGAAGGCCCTAATGCACAGACATAGGCATCCTTTTCTTCATTTTCCTTTTTCTTTAGTTCTGTGTTTCGTTTCAAGGCAGAAAATGTCTGAGGCTTTGTTAAAAAAAACTGGGTTCTCTTCACATAGCCCCCGAAGTTAAATATCTTCAAGTTGAGATTCCATAAGTCATTTTGATTCATACCAATCCTTTCTGAATAATCGTTTCACAATACTCTCTTACACATCCTTCACCGCCTCTGCGAGTCATCACAGCGATACCAGGAATTGCTTTCACTTTTTCACACGCATCAGCAGGACATGCAGCGTGACCCACCCTTGAAAGCAGTTCTATACAGTTGACATCATCACCAATATAAGCCACTTCTTCCATGGTAATGCCCATTTCTTTGGCTATTTCCTCGGCAACAGCAACTTTACCGCCATTCACTTTCCCCTGACGCAGGTAGTCAACCTTTAGTTTTTCTGCCCTTCGTTGGTTGAGCTTGCGGTCTTCACTGGTTATAATTGCGGTCTTAATACCTGCCTCACGAAGCATCTGAAGCCCCATACCGTCACGGGTATTGAATTTCTTCAACTCATCACCATTCTCGCTATAGTACATGCCCCCATCGGTCAACGTTCCGTCAATGTCTGTGATAAAAAGTTTGACCGGTTTCTTATCAGCCTGTTTGCCAACCATGCCATGTTTCACCATCAGGCTTTCCATCAACATCCAGTCATCTGGCTCATCAATCTCTGTAGCGGTGTACTCGGGCATCTCGTAGATGCCAATCTTCCCACTCAAACGGTTGCCGCTTTCAAGTATATTGGCCACCGTATTGATATAGAAGGCACCATTTTCCATCAGCATACCATCGAAATTCTGTCTGCGGGGACGGTTGCGATAGTCATAGTTCATACTCGTTCCATCAGCATTCCAGAAAAAACGGTAACTGCGGACACAAGTAAGCAGACTATCATATCCCCCCTTGGCATACATAGTAAGCGCTTCAGAGAAATGATTCGTAGCCGTCAGTGGCGAGGTTGCTTGAACCAGCATAAAAATATCATCCTTTGCAGGTTTTTCTTTATTAAGGAATTCAAGCATCACACTCTCTGTGCTGGCAGTATCGGTCGCACTCTCTGCTGAACGCCTCCATAGCGTCGTCTTCTGATAACCATGAGATTCAACGGTTCTCCAAATGTCATTAGAGTCGGTAGCCACGATGACTTGATCCACCTGTGGACATGCCTCCAGTGCCTCAATGTTCCAGCACACAAGAGGCTTGCCACAAAGCGGCTTGATATTCTTCAGAGGAATGGATTTAGACCCCCCTCTTACAGGAATAAATGCAATAACTTTCATCTTTCACTCTTTTATGCACGTCCGTAAACGTCCTCGTATCTTACAATATCGTCCTCCCCTAAATAATCACCAATCTGAACTTCTGTAATGATTAATGATTCTTCAGGATCAATGTTTGTCAAACGATGTTTAGCACCTTTAGGAATGAACAAAGAACTACCGCTTTCAACCTTTATTTCAGACTTCTCAATTTGGACAATGCCACGACCATGTGCCACAATCCAGTGTTCTTCACGATGGTTATGAGATTGTAAGCTTAATTGCTGGCCTGGTCTCACACTTATCACTTTGGATTGGAAATATTCATTCAGAACAGTGGTTTTATAAAAACCCCAAGGGCGCTGATATACTTCATGATCAATAAGGCTTTCATTGACACTTGTGAAGTCAAAACTCAAATCAACATGTAAGTCTTGTAACAAAACCACGTGCAACTGAGCCTTCGTTATCAGATTCACAAGGACGCCATCAGCTTCGAGAATTGGAAGAAATTTGATTGATCTATTCTTGAATAAATCTATAGCATCGCCTATCTGATTGGAGATCTTCAACGACTTGAATGTTTTTACACAAACTCGCTCAACTATTTCAGTCAGGGGTATTCCTTTAAGGAGTGCTCTTCGAATATCTCCATCTGTTAACGTACCAATTAGCTTTTCCTGACTATCACATACCATCACAAAACCCGATCGATTTTTATCGATGAGTTGTAAAGCATCTCTTACTATAGATGTCTGAGATATAACGAATAGTTCTTTGTCCATTCTTTGGTTCAGAGTAGTATTAGAATCCTTTAACCTGATTCTTCTTCAACTTATTACGTTGTACCATCTCAATATCCAGAACATCCTTCTGCTTATAGGTAAGAGCCTTAGCCACTGCTCGGCAGTCACGGGCAAGCTTGCGGACACCATCAGGCTCCAAAGAAGCTGCATGATCAGTTCCCTTCCAGGTACGGTCGAGGGTATAATGACGCTCAATCCACTCGGCACCCAATGCCACAGCAGCAGCATCCACAGCGATTCCCAAATGGTGGCCAGAGAAGCCAATTGCCTTCACGCGGCTGGCGTAAGCCTCACGCATACGGGTCAACTCCAGCAGGCAGATGTCCTCAAATGGAACAGGATAGCCAGAAGTGCAGTTGTAAAGAACCAAGTCTTTTGCACGGCCATTCTGTTCGAAGAACTCTACAATCTCTTCTTCCTCAGCCTTGGTAGTCATACCAAACGACATGTGGATTTCTCCACCAAAATTGTCGCAAAGGTACTGCAGCATGGGTTTGTTCAGGTTGCAGGCTGACGGAATCTTGATGAGCTTGGGCTGGAGAGTAGTAATCTCCTTGGCAGAAGTCACGTCCCATACGCTGGTGCTATATTCCACGCCAAACTCGTTGCACCACTCCTGCAGTTGGCGATGCTGGTCGAGCGTGAACTCCAGGAACTCACGGTGAGCTCCGTATGTTGGGCCATAGCTATTCTCGGGGTGCGGATGCGGAGCATCGTAATCTTCTGGAGTAAGCAACTCACGGTTGCAACGTTTTTGGAATTTCACCACGTCCACCTTGCAGTAGGTAGCAGCGGTCATAATCATTTCTCTTGCAATTTGCATATCACCTTTGTGATTGCAGCCAATTTCAGCAATAATTTTCGGTGCATTCATAATTTAAATATTTTTATTAATTATATTTTTGATTCTATAAAGTTTATTATTTTACTTGCTCTTTTATCAATGGTTAAGCCCGCAGCAGTTTCAAGTGCCGCTTTAGCCATGGCCGCTCTAAGCTCTTTGTTTTGTTTTAGTTCTGCAATAGCTGCAGCAATTTCGTCCACACTCATGGGATCCACCAAGATGGAGTTTTCTTTGTTCAAAACATCCCAATTGAAAGATCTATCTGAAGAAATGATAGGCAAGCCACAAGCCATAGCCTCAATGATGGCATTGTTGCAACCTTCAGCTAAAGTCGGCAACACAAACACGTCTGCCATATTCAGATATTCCGGCACCTGATCGTGAGGTAATCTACCTTTATGAATAATCCCCTTGCAATCTGGTTCTACAACTTTTCCATCTCGGGGGCTTCCTATAAAAAGAGCTTTTATTTGTGGATCATCAATCTGTTTAATGGCATCTGAAACTCTCAAAACCCCTTTTGTGTCATCATACCATCCTGTAAAGGCTACAACAAAATCATTCTCTTTTATACCATGTTTTATGCGCAATTCTTCTTTTTCTAACTTATAGAACAACGTGTTATCAATGGCATTGGGTATCACAATGCATTTACTATCATTCCTAATCAAGCCTACCTCACGGCTTTCATCGCGATTTTTACTTGAAACGCATATTATTCCTTTTACATAATCAATAAAAGGTTCCAGTTCTTTTTGTGTCTTAATTGTATGACATGAAATTACAGCTTCCCCGCTAACAGCAATCAGAGGAATGTTACTTTGTTTTGCATACTTAAACAAAGAGTAAGCATGGTGCCAAAAATGACCATAACACACATCCGCTTTAATTTTATACCTTTTTAAAGTACGATATACAGCCCTATCACGCAACTTAGTGTTAAACCTTTCAAATCGTGACCCGAAAGATAATACGTATGGCTGATATACCGAGATAGGCACCCCGTCATGATAATACACTTCTCTCATTCTAGGATGTCGTTTAGAACCTCGAAACCAATGTTTTATAATACTTTGAGGTGATACGACTATTACCTTTATACCGTTGAGAGAAAAAGCGTTTACTATTTGCTCTACAAACGGACTAACCGAATCTGTAGGAGTCGGATAGTTGGTTGAGCATACGATCATTGTTTTCATTTTATCCTATTCTTTATTAAACTCGGTCCACATTTTATGACCTTCCTCACAATTCAAACTTATCTCTATGGTGATTCCATTCAACTTGGCGTAGTTTTCAACAATTCTTTTAACTCGCTTAGCAGTCTGCGAAATCATTTTTCCTTTTTCTATTCTAAAATCTGGACACTTCAGTTCAAACAAGCACCCACATCTATTTAAATTGCCGGAATTCTGACTCTTGCAAGTAATAATATCAACCAGTGTTGATAAATAATCTATAATCGTATCAAAATGGCCATTTACAATACAACAAAACGCCCAACCGGATTCAGCCATTTCCTTTCTCCAATCACTATAACGCTTTGCTACATCTTCAAACAATCTTATATCTCTACTTTGCAAATAAAAGAAATCTACGTTTCTTCTTACATGTCGTTTAATCAAACGGCACGGAATCTCTCTCATCCCAAAGTACCATGCCACAGCTATACGATGAGTTGCATCAGATATGTAGCCATTCATTTGAACATCACATTTATATGATGAATCATATCCATGTCGAGATATCGACATTATCAATTTTTCAAAACGTTGCTTGTCTTTTTCAAAATTATACTTTTCAGGATCGCTAATCATCTTTTCCAAAGTAGCTTGATATTTAAAACTATCATCACCGTTAATAAATGCCTCAATATCCATAATTCTAGTTATAGTTGTAAATTGGGTATAATCCAAATCAAAACTATTACACTTCCTTGGATACATCAAGTCGGCAATTGAGCATGTAATATCCTCGGATGAGAAAAGATAATAAAGATTCAACAACTTGCTATACAAATAACCTATTATTCTCCGTATTCTTCTCATTATAAAAAATATTTCTATGAAATCGTTCTGCAATAATTCTTATTTCATTTATTAATTAATGGGAAGAAACAACATATCCCCCAACTTAGAATCCCATTCCATCGGTTCGAACTTCCCCAAACCACTGGCGGGATAAAAAGTAATCTCACCAAAATAGAAAATATCTTTATGGTCATAGAAATCCACGCGAACAAAGCTCATTTTTTGGGCAATTTTTTCTGCTGCTAATATCATTAAATGCAAGGATTCCGGAATTCTAATTATTTTCTCATATTGAGGTGGACACACTGTTTCACCAAAAGGAAGTAATAATCCTTTTCGGTCGTAGTAATTTGCATGATGCTCTATAAATCTGTCAAAATCCACTTTAAACAATTTCACTTCTCCATTAAAACAGAAAAATTTATAATCAGGCAAATCATTTTCTCCTGGACATGGTTCAATATACTTTTCCGCCAATACGCGACGAGGGACATCTTTATATGGCCACTCTCGTCCCCTTGAATAATAATTGCGTTTTAAAAAACGATTGTATTTCTTAATTGTTTCTTCACGATTTAGCTTTGACTTGTCGCGAACCACTGTAACAGTTGCACTGTCATGATTACATTTTAAAACAAACTGATTAGGCAAAGAATCAAAATCAATTTCTTCAGCCTTTTCCCAAACACCAAGTGTTGGAATGATATATTCTTCACCCAGCAGAGTAGCAACATAATCTTTAACTGCCAACTTATCAACCATTTTTGTATACTCAGGTTGCCGATCATTAAGCTTCAGCCATTGTAACTTTTCATTGAATGTTCTAGGTGCTTTCAAATTTAGTGGGTAACCCATTTTTAATCTAAATCTAATCTTAAGATAAACATCATCGGGGAACCATTTGCCAATAGATTTCGAGAAGATTCTGTCCAAAAGAATCTCAGGTTTATGAAATGCCTTCTTAATATTTGTAATAAGATTATTCATTTCTTAAATATTTTTTAGATATGCGTTTATGATATTTATTGTTATCTATAGTTGCTAAAACAAAACCTAAAGCCATACTACAATGTAAAGCTATGTCAGAATAACCCATAGAAAAAAAAGTACGAAGGAATTGTGTTGTAAAAAAGAGTAGCAAGATTTTAAAACACATATTGTCTATCTTCTTTGAGTATAGAGTAGTGCGGAATAACAACACCCAATATATAAAATAAAGAACCAACATTACTAAACCATTGTTAATAGCGATTTCCAACCAATCATTATGGGCATAGTTTCCAGCGATACCAAATGTGGCATCAGCACCATTGCCAAATAATAAACGAAGTACATTATTCTCGTTGAAGAAATGACCCAATAACGCATTATACATGTCATCTCTACCGGAAGAATTACCATCCATTGTTCGCATTATTCTAACACTGAACCAATCACTCTCAATAACTAAATGGTTTATTATGTTCATGATAATAAAGATAATCCCCGATGCAAGAATAATCATAAAAAGCTTTCGCCCCATACCCTTGTTTCCCCGCATTGATAATAAAATAAAGACTATCATAGCTACAGCCCCGCACACCATAGCTCCTCGTTTCATGCCAATAATAGCAAAGTAGACACAAACAGCCAAAATAACATATTGCACTAACGGTCGCTTGTCAAAAAGAGGTAATAGTACTATAATAAAGACGATATCATAACTTTTACCATTAGTAACATCATCTACCAAAAAGCCAATGTTTGCAAATGCAGCATCATATTTACTATAGAACTTTATTATTGAAACAACAAGCAATATGATGGCCCACACACGAAAATCCTTTACATCAAAATGTCCTATTCTGGTTGCATAATATGTAACATAAATAGGGAGAAATGAAACGTAAATATTTTTCAGATAGTCCATAGGCCGTACCGCACCTCCAGACTCTGAAATAATATGCACTCCTCCTTCTACGATACTTATGAAGCCATAAATGGTGAAGCTTATCAACAGTAAATTTAAGACACGTAAGACTTTTGGCAGTTGGAAACGCACATTCACAAGAATGAAATAGTATAATGAAACAGCCAAAATCGTAAATAGAATGGCTTGAGCAATTATTCCAGAGAAATTAAGTATGTCCTGGAAAGAGTATAATAGCCACAGCACCAAATAAAGTATAAACGGAGCCTTTGCTTTTATAACTTTACTATTCTGCATATATGTTCCAAAAAGATTATTTTAATGATGGAGCCAAAACAAAAGTCTCTCTCGATGGCTTTCACACTCTATAAAATCAATCGCTGCAATCTTACGCTTTTTCCCTACAAACGAAGGAATCCATCCACGGTAACGGAAATACAAGAATAATTTATTATAAAAAGGCTCAAATATATTGCCTATTAAACGTGAATGATCTGTTCTGTATTGTTCCGTTTTGATTTGAAGCTTAGATGGATCTACAATTGTAGCATTCAATTCATCCAAACTGTTGTTAAATACTTCCGATCTCAATAATTTAACCTTTGGTTCATCAGTACATTGGCTGTAGGGGTGCAACATAAACGAAGGTTCGATTGATTTGAAATCAATAGTTACAGCATACCCCTCTGTCCAGATGCCTTTGTGATGGCTCGGATTATCGAAACAAAAATTGCCAAGACCATAGAAAATTGGCTTTCCTTTATAAATCTCATATCCACTATAACAATGTTGATGGTGATTCACTACGACATCAGCCCCAGCATCAATAAAGAAACGATAGGTTTCTACCATGCGGGGTGATGGATATTGGAAATGTTCGATACCACCATGAACAATGACTAATACAATATCAGCATTGTTCCGGGCTTCTTGGATTGTATAATACTGCTGAATCGGATTTAACGGATTGCTTCCTGCAGAGGAGGCTGTTGCAATTGAGAACTCGTGTTCGCAACAGTTAATAATAGCAAGTCGCTTACCTGCAACCTCTTTATAATATACTGAAGAGGCCTTTTCTATGTTCAATCCTCCACCGACATAATCGATCCCATAATAATTAAGCGTGGCAATTGTTTCTTTCACACCATCTTCACCAAAATCCAAAAAATGGTTATTGGCCAATGTCACGCAGTTAAATCCAGCCCATTTTATAGCCTCCACACCTCTTGGAGTACAACGGAGGTTCGGGCCACATTTTTCGATAGGTTTGACATCGCTTGTCGTAACAGGACACTCAAAATTTACTATCGACCAATCAGATTGGGATGTTAATTCACGAACCTCGGACAAAACCGAAGCATAGTCTTCTCTCTCAAAAAATGCCGCAACACGGTCTCTAGGACAGTAATCGCCAGCAATTAATACTTTCATTTGTTTTTTATTATTTTCTGTAAATTAAACAAAACCTTCCGTTCTTCTCCAAACAACATTATTATCATAAAGTATATGATAATTGCTAAGAACAAATAGACAATACTTAACCATAAGCTATCTGCTTTGGGCAATAATAAAATAATTAACATGCCAGATGCCGCTATACATGAAGGAATTATATTAGTCAGCATTTTTCCAACAGGCATTTTTACTATCAAACCCATGATGCAAAGATTAACAGCAATTAATTCAAGCCGTACAAGCGAGCGTGCTACATAAAGTATTTCAAAACCGTACTTAACGGCAACTAAAACTGTTGGCCATAAAACAATAATATGGAGGAATTGAGCTAAAACAGATAGTTTAGGCTTCCCTTTTGCACGGTAAACTTCTCCACTATAATGAGCTAAAACTATTGTCATAGCACTTGTTAATCCCCACAGTCCAACAAACCCAGAAGCTTCAATCCATTGCTTCCCCAAAATCAATTCGGTTGCTAATTCACTGAAAAGGAAAATACCCATTCCAAGTGGGATTACTAAGAGCCCTACAGTTTTTTGAAATCTAAAGAATAAACGATGAAATTCATTTTCATCATTCTGTAACCGTGATAGTGCAGAAAATAAGACAGGAGTAGTTATTGCTGTTATCAAACCCATAATCTGACCAACCAACGTGGACGAAGTTTTATAGAGTCCCAGATAATACTGACTCAGCATTGTTCCTACAATAAATACATCCACATAGTTAGTTAACCAAATACTGATAGCTTCAATCATGCTCCATACTGTAAAAGAAAGCATTTCCTTTAGTTTCGGAAAACTGAAGTACCAACGAGGTTTCCATTTCGAGTAAAAAGTTAATAGAATGGCATTTACAGTGTGAACAACAATCGTCCCTATAATTAATGCCCAAAAGCTTCTCATCCAGAAAGCCAAAGGGACTGTAACGATCAAGGGGATAAAAGTAGAAACTATACGAACCTTAAAGAGTGTTTTAAAATCAAGATCCCGTTTGTATAAAGCCATCTGAATACTACTAAAAGCAGCTATAGGAATATTTACACAAGCCACAATCAACACATAGCCCAAACCAGGATTCCCTACCAAAGCAGCTAGAGGATTGGAAAAGACAGCTATTATTCCCCAGATTACTAATGACATTATCAAATTGCTCCAAAAAGCAACATTAGTACTTTCATCGCGGTCTTGAGCATCTTTAAACTCGTGCTGTACCAGATACTTTTGAAATCCCGCATCAGTAAAAATCTCCGCAAAAGTGATAATCATAGTCAACGTGGTTACTACTCCGAAGGCCTCGGGTGTAAGCAACCGCGCCAATACCATACTTGATATGGGCGTAACAAGTTTGGCTGCTATTTCTCCAATGGTTGACCACTTGGTTGCTGTACGTACTTTTTTGTTTAATGATTCTGACATAAGTTTTTGTCGTGATTTAGCCAATTAGGAAACGGCCAACTCTCAATTTGCGTAACAAATATGACAAAAGCAGCGAAAAGGATAGAGCTGCTATGAATCCTACCCATGGCAACCAATAAGGGCCAAGGATACTGGGCAGATTGGAGTGATTATATAGTACTTTAAGAATAAATTGTTGGAAGATATACACTCCCATGCATAAAACGCCAACGTTGACAAACCATTGTGGTAGTGCAGAGGTGCGCTTTTTCTCAATATATCCTACTGCTAAAAATAGCGCAGATAACCCAACTGAAGAATATAATATTTGTGCTACATTTGACAAGAAATATTTCATCATTTTGAGGGCATATTGGTTTTCCACTCCCACGCTTATTAATATCTCCTTTACATTTTTCATAAATAGTGTTAGTGGTGGAAAAATGATTATGAATGAGATAGCAAATCCAAAAATCCAAAGAGGTGTACAAAATCTATCAAGATCAACGTTTTTACGTTGCATTATATAGCCCACATAAAAGAAAAGCAAATAATACATTGCATAACCTATCCTCAATGGCAATGAAGGGAACGAGCATAGAGAGCACAGTAGCAATAAAGGAATCACATGTCGTGACCTCAACTTCAGTTTTTCAATTATCCAAACACCAGCAAAACACAAGAACAACATCGGCAAAAACCACATGTGTGCTACGCCAACGATCAGATCATACAGAGTCTTCAATAAAGATTGAGAAATGTCTTGCAATAGGACTATATATAACAGGCTGAACACAATGCTTGGGATAATCAGACGCCTAAACTTTCCCCAAAAAAGACTTCTAGATTCTAGTTTTTTTTCACCTTTTGTCCTCACTTGGAATCCAAATACATAGCCTGATAGAAAAACAAACATTTCAAGCATAAAGGCATAACTCAACCAGTCAAGCCACCAGTATGCTTTCACCTCTGGGAATCCCTCTAATGGTTTCCATCCACCACCATACACTGCAAAGGCATGATAGAACACCATAAGCACTATAAGAATGGGGCGGATGATTGCCACATTTGACAGAAATGTTCTAGAATTATTACTCATATCAGTGCTATAGATTATTCTTTCTACTTCGAATTAAAAACCTTTCACTTAAATTCTAATAGATTAGTATTTAACTAAGTCAATGGGGTTATGTAAAGGTTTCATTAACTATATGATGCCTTATGTTTTTAAAAACTGACAGCGGCTACGACTCCAATGGAGTTGCTCAGGAACCATGCTTGTCGCAACTCGCTTGTCAGTTATTTATTTTCTATATTTTACGAACATAGGTTCATAGCCCAACGAACATATTATCATTACCTACTTCCGCCAAACCATCTTATTAACGACCCCAACATACGACTGGATGATACGCACAACCTTCGTTGACACATTTTCATCTACGTAATCAGGTACCGGTATACCAGGGTAACCATCGCGGATCAGCTCTACGGCCACGTCTACACTCTGCAGCAAACCGTTGGTATCGATGCCGCTCAGCACAAAACACCCCTTATCCAATGCCTCCGGCCTCTCGGTTGAAGTTCTGATGCAAATGGCGGGGAAGGGATGCCCCACAGAGGTAAAGAACGAACTTTCCTCAGGCAATGTACCACTATCGGAAACAACTGCAAATGCGTTCATCTGCAAGCAGTTGTAGTCGTGGAATCCAAGCGGCTCATGCTGGATGACACGCTTATCGAGTTCGAACTTACTTTGTTCAAGGCGTTTCCTACTCCTGGGGTGGCAGGAGTACAGGATGGGCATATCGTACTTCTCGGCCATCGCATTAATGGCATTGAACAACGACAGGAAGTTCTTCTCAGTGTCGATGTTTTCTTCTCTATGCGCTGAAAGCAAAATATACTTGCCTTTCTCCAGACCCAGCCGCTGATGAATATCGCTGGCCTCAATCGATGCCAGATTATTGTGCAGCACCTCGGCCATGGGAGAGCCAGTCACATACGTCCGCTCCTTGGGCAGACCGCAGTCGGCCAGATACCTGCGGGCGTGCTCGCTGTAGGCCATGTTCACGTCGCTGATGATGTCCACAATGCGGCGGTTGGTCTCCTCGGGTAGGCACTCGTCCTTGCAGCGGTTGCCAGCCTCCATGTGGAAAATGGGGATATGCAGTCGCTTGGCGCCAATCACGCTCAGGCAGCTGTTCGTGTCGCCCAGCACCAGCACGGCATCGGGCTGCACCTCCACCATCAACTGGTAGCTCTTGGCAATGATGTTACCCATGGTTTCGCCCAGATCCTTGCCAACGGCCTCCATATACACGTCGGGGTCAGCCAGACCGAGGTCTTTGAAGAACACCCCGTTCAGGTTGTAGTCGTAGTTTTGACCCGTATGTGCCAGCAGGCAGTCAAAGTATTGCCTACATTTGTTAATTACTGCCGCCAGACGGATAATCTCCGGCCTTGTACCAACTATAATCAACAGCTTTAATTTTCCGTTATTTTTAAAACATGCCATATATGTTACATTAAATATTTATTTACTCACATCGAAATACTCGAAATACACTAATTATATTTTGTTTCTTTCGTGTTTTTAGATGTTATTACTCTACTGGCTCAAAAAATGTATCTGGTTTATTGGGATCGAAAATCTCATTGCAGTACATCACCGTCACCAAATCCTCGGTCTCGCTCAGGTTGATGATGTTGTGCGTATAGCCCGGGAGCATGTGGACGGCTTGAATGTGGTCGCCAGAGACTTCCCATTCGAGGACTTTGCCTTCGGGGTCGTTGAGGTTCCGTTGCTGAATGAGTCCGTGACCTTTCACCACGATGAACTGCTCGAACTTGGTGTGGTGCCAGTGCTGGCCCTTGGTGATGCCGGGCTTGGAGATGTTGATGGAGACTTGGCCACAATTGAGGGTGTGTACCAGCTCAGTAAACGAGCCTCTCTCATCCACGTTCATCTTCAGCGGGAAGGCCACCTTCTCCTTGGGCAAATAGCTCAGATAGGTGCTGTAGAGTTTCTTGGCGAAACTGTTAGCAGGAATCTCGGGGATTAATAAAGTTGAGGGTTGAGCGTTGAAAGTTGAGAGAAGTTCCACGATGTGGCCAAGTGTTGCGTGGTGAGTTACGGGAACATAGCAGTAACGACCATCCTCCTTAGGTATCACATCCAGACCATCAAATTCGCAGCGATGCTCTTTGCCGCTAAGGGCAGCAATCATTTCATCTACGAGGTCATCTATATAGAGGAGTTCTAACTCTACAGATGGATCATTAACCGTATAGGGCAAATCATTCGCCACGGCATTGCAGAACGTCGCTACTGCCGAGTTATAGTTAGGCCTGCACCACTTGCCGAAGAGGTTCGGGAAGCGGTACACAAGCACGCGGGCGCCAGTCTCGACACCATATTGAAGGAACAGATCCTCACCAGCCTTCTTGCTGCGGCCGTACTCACTATTGCCAAAACGGCCTGTAAGGCTTGCCTGCTGACTACTTGACAGCATCACTGGGCAGGTGTTGTTGTAATTCTTCAGGGTATCGAGCAAGGTGCTGGCAAACCCGAAGTTCCCTTCCATAAACTCAGAGGTTTCCTTGGGCCTGTTTACCCCTGCGAGGTTGAACACGAAGTCCGCATTCTTACACGCCTCTTCCAGTTCTTCGGGCATGGAGTCAATGTCGTACTCGTAGATTTCTTCTACGGTCACATCATAGTTCCTCGCCTTGCCGTCTCTTATGTTTTTCAGTTGAGCGCAAAAGTTCTTCCCCACGAATCCTTTGGCACCTGTAACTAATATCATCATGATTAAACAAGGTTTGGAATACCGTTTAATTCATTTTGAATATACGTCAGCGACGCAATTTTCTCCTTCGTCTCTTCGAGGTTCAAACGACGGGTGTTGTTGGAGTTGAACTCCTCAATAGTAGCACGCTTTACGTCACCCTCCTTGAAATACTTGTCATAATTGAGATCACGGTTATCTGCCGGGACAGCATAGAAGTTACCCATATCGATAGCCTTTGCAGCCTCCTCCTTGGTGAGCAAGGTCTCATACATCTTCTCACCGTGGCGGATGCCTATAACCCGAATTTCAGGTTCAGTTGGTGCCTGATGCTTAAAGAGTTCAACCACGGCCTCTGCCTGGGTCTGAATCGTACAAGCCGGGGCTTTCTGAACCATAATGTCGCCATTGTTGCCATGCTCAAAGGCAAAGAGTACCAGATCAACAGCCTCTTCCAATGACATGATGAAGCGTGTCATACTGGGTTCAGTGATTGTGATAGGGTTGCCCTTGCGAATCTGGTCAATCCAAAGAGGAATAACAGATCCACGTGAACACATTACGTTACCGTAGCGGGTGCAACAGATCTTCGTTTCTCCGCTCATACGGCTCTTCGCCACGGCAATCTTCTCCTCAATGGCCTTGGTGATACCCATGGCATTGATGGGATAGGCGGCCTTATCGGTGGAGAGGCAGATGACGCACTTCACGCCCGCATCGATAGCCGCATCAAGCGTGTTGTCTGTTCCAATCACATTGGTCTTGACGGCCTCCATCGGGAAAAACTCGCAACTGGGCACCTGCTTCAGTGCAGCGGCATGAAACACATAGTCCACCCCATGCATTGCATATTTCAGCGTCGACCTGTTACGTACGTCACCGATGTAGAACTTAATCTTATTGGCTACCTCCGGCATTCTAGCCTGGAAGTCGTGACGCATATCATCCTGTTTCTTCTCGTCGCGAGAAAAGATCCTTATCTCACCGATATCCGTCCTCAGAAACCGGTTCAGCACCGCATTGCCGAAACTTCCCGTGCCGCCCGTTATCAGCAGCACTTTGTCTTTAAATACTGACATATTATTATCTTTTAATGATTATTCAATCGTATCACCGGGACAGACCCGCTGGTTTATTTTATCACATCTTCCTCTGCCAGCGGAGCCCACGGTCCATCCTTACATTCCAAGATGACCGTACCACTTTCTAAACTCTCACTGTTATGCCATTGTCCTTTGGGTACAGAAATACCCCTGATGTCGCCGTCAGCAGAAACCAAGAATGATTCCGTCAACTGCCCGTTATCATCATAATAATTCCACTTGCCCTTACCTCTCAGCATCACCACAGTCTCCGAACTTCCGCGATGCCGATGTATCGGCAGCAACGTCCCCGGCTCCATAGCATTGAGTATCCGCTGGCTACCATCCTCCACACTATCCCTTAGGTCATAGTGCATCCGCAGCCTCTCGTTCTCCTTTGCCTGGGCCGTCAGGTTATCAAGTAATTCTTTGTCTATAAGCATTGTTTCACAATTATTCCCCCGCGCCATTCTGACACAGGGACAGTCATCATGTCATAGAAGCACCTGTTTCAGCAAATTAATTAATCGATCAAATTGCTTTTATAAATGCATTGGGCGAACCAATCAAATCACGATGATGGTACAGTCCCATGATAATGATTCATTAGGACATCAGCAGAGACTTTGCTCATCACGAACTCACGCAGGATAAACTTGATGGCCGCCTCGTTGATCGCATCGCTGTAACCAAAGGGCTTCAGCCATGCATTCATGTCATCTATCGTATGAACATTACCATTCAGTATCTCCTCCTTCAATGGCTCCGTCACTTCTGAGATGTTCTTAATTTTTGTCATCACTCAGTGTATAACTATGCCCATATATTCTACTTTTCAAAAGAACTAGTATCAATATCTAACTCTTCTAATTCTTCTAATCTCAGATTTCCATTGTCATCAAACGACCAAAAACCTGAGAATGTAAATGGGAAAGAATCTGAAATAACAGGGTCGCCATCTTCGCTCTCACTTCCATATATTAAATCTACAATTACCTCAGAACTGCCTTTAATCTGCATATCTCCACCCTTTTCAACCTTTAGGCTCGTGATATATACATCTTCAACATCTACAACCTTAGTATGAGTAGAAAGACTATCCAAATCGCCAGGTAGGTTATTAGTAAACTCTAGCTCCAATGATTCCTTGAGTCCTTCAACTTCTATCTGAGGGATTTGCTGCTGATGAGCAAAGACAAGTTTGAATTTCATGCCTCGCTGCGAAGCATATTCTTTTATGTGTTCTATTCTTTCTCGACTTCTATTATCAAATGGGCCTTCTTTTATTTCAAAAAGGATAATGTTTCCTTCTTTCTCTGCCTTCATATCACAATGGATTCCTTCATCATGATAATCAAACTTTATACTATAGCCCAATGACTCATATTTCTCTGCCAAGTCAAGCATTATTTGACGCTCAGCCTTACCAAAGTTTCTCAATAGCTTCTTTATTTCCATAATGATGACTGATGAAAAAGACTATCTATTGTTTTCAGCTCACCAACCTCTATATAAACTGTATGTGGTTTAGAATGAATGCTTTCAAGCAACTTATATCGAATATCTAGAGGAATTGTATCTGGATCTACTTCGAAAAAACCGCTTCGCATATCTATAGAAGCTGCGCTTCTGATAATAATCTGACGATCATCGTTGAAAGCAACCTGACTTAATGCATCCCAAGTAGGTTTGCTTATGTTATCAGCATCTATACGGACGTCCTCATTATAAAAATGATAGACGTTGGCAAAAAGGGGAACCTCTGGCATCATGCCAGCATAATAGCGTCTATAGTTACTCTCTATACGACGCTTGTATATCTCTTTGTTTTTCGGTTTACCCTGATAAGATGCAGGCCTACCTTCACAAAAGAAAACAAAGCCGTTATTAGGTGATTTGAGCTTCATGCTAAATATTGTGCGCTAGTCGATAATTAGGCAATCAGATATTTGTTTTGAGTTGTTTGTCAAGAGCCAAGCTCCTGTCATCATATATCGCAGTTTTGGTTAAATAGTGTTTCTGAATGTCTATTTTTGTTTTCGACAAAATTCCTGTCTCTTTCGCCTCAAATTTTATCTTGACACCTTCTGACCCGATTTTTCCGATTTCCGCTCCAAACCTCTCATCACTACCGTCAAAGTTCCCTTCTCGGGCCATCTTTTTCTTAACACTTCTTTACACTCTCGTATAAAACTTTCTTAAAGCTATTGCGTGTTTGTGTAAAAATGGCTACCTTTGTATAGAAATAAGCTGGAAAGGCTTAATTTCCCGGATGTCTGATGAATGTCTGATGAAACAGGAAACGGTGTTTTCGTTTTACACTCAGTATCAGGCTGTTATGCGGAAGTTCACATTAGCTGGGAAATCAGGGCAATAGGGCCGTGCTTCATTTCTGCTGCGGGATAACCCTCTGCATGAATATAGCTGATTTCTTTCAGTTTTAATGCACCCTCTAACGCCACCGGAAAATTCCAGCCACGACCAAGATACATAAAGTTATGAGCGTATGTGAAGGTCTTCGCTATCTCTGCAATCTTTTCATCCTGCTTCAACACCTTTGATATCATGGAAGGTATCTTGGATAGTTCCTCTGTGTAATGAGAAAAATCTGCATCTGACAAGAAGCCTTTCTCATGACCAAGGGTTAATGCTAGCATAGTCAGAACAGTCAACTGACCTGTAAAGGCCTTGGTAGAAGCAACTCCAATCTCTGGTCCTACATGGATATAGGTGCCTGTATTAGAATTTCGGGCAATGCTACTGCCTACGGCATTCACAATTCCAAAGACAAAGGCACCTTGGCTACGTGCCAACTCAATGGCAGCAAGGGTATCGGCTGTTTCGCCGCTCTGTGAGATGGCAAAGACCACATCGTCATCATTGATGACTGGATTTCTATATCGGAACTCGGAGGCATACTCAACCTGCACGGGTATCTGGCAGAAGGTCTCGAAGAGCTGTTTGCCAATAAGGCCAGCGTGCCAACTGGTGCCACAGGCCACAATGATGAACCTGCGGGCTTTAAGTAATCTATCGCCATAGAGGTTGACTGCTGAAAGGTTTATACCATATTGGATATTCTCTGGTTCAATCTTTAAGCGCTTGTCCATCGCCTCCAAGCGCCCACGCATACAGTCTTCCAAGCACTTGGGTTGGTCGAAGATCTCCTTGAGCATGAAATGGGGGAAGCCGCCCTTATCAAGCATATTCAAATCGACATCGATCTCGGTGACATCGACATCAACATGTTCTGCCTGAAGGTTGGAGATTTCAATCTCCTTACCTCGCTCTATCTTCACAATTTGTTCATCGTCGATATACACCACATGACTGGTGTATTCTGCAATTGGCGTTGCATCTGAGGCAATGAAGAACTCATGATTGTCTTCGCCAATGCCTACCACCAAAGGGCTGCTCTTGCGTGCCGCAATCAGCGTGTCAGGCTGGCGCTTATCTATCAGCACAATGGCGTATGCGCCAATGACCTTGTTGAGGGCATAGCGCACTGCCGATACTATATCACAATGGTGCTTGTTCTCATAATACTCAATGAGCTGCACCAGAACCTCTGTGTCTGTGGCGCTCTTGAAGGAATAGCCTTTGGCTTTGAGTTGGTCACGCAATACAGAGAAGTTTTCGATGATGCCATTATGCACCAAAGCCAAATTGCCACTCTCTGAAAGATGAGGGTGGGCATTGACCACTGAGGGCTCGCCATGCGTTGCCCAACGAGTGTGGGCTATACCAATGGTGCCAGAGCAGTCCTTTTCCTTCGCGACCTCTTCCAAGGCAGAGACCTTGCCTTTGGCCTTATAGACGGCTATCTGCTGCTGGCCATCGCCCAACAGGGCAACGCCAGCAGAATCGTATCCGCGATACTCAAGCCTGTGAAGGCCAGAAATCAGTATTGGGTATGCTTCACGCGTTCCTATATATCCTACTATTCCACACATAGTATCATTCTTTCAATTATTTTAATCCTCCGGGGATTAACCGATATGTCATTTCACTTTACCATTTATGTTAATCCCGGCCGGATTAACCAAAAAGTGGAGTGGGGGAGGTTGGGAAGTTGGAGGATGTCGGAGTGCGGAATACAGAAAAATGATTAGGCAAATCATGATGGATGGCGCAAAAAATAAAGAATAATCGGATTTTTCTTGTTTATTTGTTTAATTATTCGTAACTTTGCGCATTGAAATATGATAAAACTATTATAACAATGGATATAGAAACAATAAAAAAACAGGAGGAGGAGAACGACGGACAGAGCGTGTTCCTCTATTATGATACCTTGGCTGGGGTGTATCTGGCCTATGGTTTGTCGGCATATTATTCAACACTGGTGACGGATCCGTATCTGTCGTTCTCGGAGGCGCTGCAGATGCCTGTGGCGCTGTTGCGCAGGAACCATGTGAATGATCTTCGTCAGAGCTTGACGAAGGTGGAACATACCATCAAGACTTCTTATTTGTTTCGTCTGAGGACTACGTTGGGCCCTGAAGGGTATGAGAAATGGGCGAAGAAGGTGCTGGACAGACACCTGACGGTGTAAAGTTCGGAATTACGAAAACACGGAATAACAGACTTACGGAATTATGGAGAATGAATTGATAGGTTTATTGGTGTTCGTGGTGGCTATGGTGACATCGATGGTGGTGTATCCAATGGCACTGAAGTTCGCCCGTAATCATGGTATCGTGGACAATCCGAATGCAAGGAAATTGCAACGTGTGCCGGTGCCGGTGTTCGGAGGCGTCGTGGTATATTCGGGTATATTGGTAGGCTCATTAGTATTGTGGTGCTTTATGCCTAACGTGGTGCTGCAATATAGTATTGTGGGCATTACCTTGTTGATGTTGGTTGGTTTATGGGATGACATGAAGGATATATCGGCCATTCTGCGACTGCTGATAGAGATCGTGGTGGTGGCTGGGTTTATCTTCTTGACAGACAGGTATATTGACGACTTCCATGGACTGTGGGGTATCTATGATATTGACCCATGGATAGGGGTGCCGCTGTCTATTTTCATAGGAGTGGGCGCTATCAATGCGGTGAACTTGATAGATGGCGTGGATGGATATTCGAGTAGCTATGGCATCTTGTCGTGTACGTGTTGCGGACTGGCTTTCTGGTCGGTATGGAACCCGGTGCTAGTGTGTGAGACCTTGATAGTAATAGGAGCGCTGATACCTTTCTTCCTGCATAATGTGTTTGGAGCAAAGTCGAAGATGTTTATCGGAGACAGTGGAACGCTGATGATGGGCATGGTGCTGGTGATGCTGGCATTCTGTGCCATGTCGAGCAAGAGCCGACTGGGGACCCTGGAGCAAGAAGGAATGTGTATACCGGCCTTTGTGATAGCCGTAGGTGTGATACCGTTGTTCGACACGGTGCGCGTAATGACCATGCGTGTGCTACGTGGACATTCGCCCTTGAAACCGGACAAGACGCATCTGCACCATTTGTTTATAGATATGGGATTCTCGCATCTGGGTGCAGCAGTGTATATCATCTTCATCAACCTGTCGGTGGTGCTGATATGGCTGGCTTCGTGGCTCTTGGGGGCTTCGATAGATATGCAGCTGTATATTGTGGCATTCCTGGGCATCATGGTGACCTTCGTGTTCTATCATATGATGAGGAAGAATCAGAATGGTGGACCTGTGGATGAAGAGGGATACCCCCAGGGTACGAAACTGTGGCATTTTATGTGTCGACTGGGTAAATATACACACCGTGAGGACAAGCGCTCGTGGAGGGTGATGAAGCGCCTGGTTGATGGCCCTCTTATGTTAGGGGGGGGGTAAAATCTCGCTTCGCTAAGTGATAAGTGATAAGTGAAGAGTGAACAGAGAAAAGTAAGTTTATGGAGATATGGTGAGTGGAGATTTTGTAGTGAAGAATGAGGTGATGAACGACGGTGGGTCGATTCATATCTATTTTGCGAATAAGTATAATGAGTTTGTGGCCTTTGGAATTTCTGCCTTTCAGGCGATGAAGACGCTAAAGGCTAAGGAGATAGAATTGATACAGGATTATTCGACGGAATTCCAGATGCCGATGGTAATTATCAGTAAGAGGCAACTGGATGAATTAAAGTACGGGGGTGTGACGTTGAAAGGGACCATTGAGGGGCAGTACTATCACCTCCAAAGCTTTATCATGATGAATGAGGAGGCTTATGATGCGTGGGCGCAGTTCCTGAGAGCGTGAAGATATAAGAGCTGTTCTTGCCTTTTTGTATCTCAAAAGAGCTATTATGAAGATTACGCAGGCGATATTAGATAAATTGACAGAAGAGGCGAAAGCATCGGAGAGATTGAGAATGAATCTCGACCTGAGAGATACGGATGCGGATGGCTCTCAGAGAATGCTCAATGCCATTGAACCAGGGAGTGTGCTACCGATTCACAGACATCAGAAGACCTCGGAAACGATGGTATGTCTGAGGGGAAAACTTCGGGTGGAGTATTATGATGAACTAGAGCGGATATGTACGGAGTCGTTTGTCATTGAACCTGGTGGTGAAAATGTGGCGGTGAGTATTCCGATTGGTCAGTGGCATGCGGTGCATGCGCTGGAATCTGGGACGTGCATTCTGGAGATGAAGAATGGGGGGTATGAACCGCTGAAGGAGGAGGATATACTAAAATAGGTTCACGATTATGAAAAAGTCAGTATGGATGTCCTATGATTTAGGAGTACAAGGTGATTATAACCATCTTTATGCATGGTTGGATAATCATAATGCGGTAGAATGTGGTGATAGTATGGTATACTTTGTTTATGAAGTACCTGACGGCACTGATGATGACACGTTTAAAACTATTATAAGGGAAGATCTGGAAAGTAAAATTAAGTTTAATCCCGGTAATAGAATATACTTGGTGCGCCATGTGAAGGATGATAAGACAGATTCCTATTATGGTCAGTTTGTCATTGGAAAAAGAAAAGCATCTCCGTGGGAAGGATATGGGGATAAGACTGAGAACAATGACGATGGCGCACAATGAATGTTCTGATTGATACAGGCTTTTGGTATGCTTTCTATGATGAGAGTGACGAACGACATGGCAAAGCCGTTGAGATGATGCCGCACATAGAAAAGCATAGGATATTGATACCATACCCATCATTGTATGAAACTATCAACACGAGGTTTTCTAAACGGCAGGAGTGGATGAGTAGCTTCAAATGCTTTATGGCCTCGCCAACTTGTGTGCTAATACATGATGATGATTATAAGCGAGAGACGTTAAAGATGACATTGGATTCGTCCATCTCAAAAAAACGGCCGATAAGTCTTGTGGATATGGTTATTAGGCAAATGCTGGATGATGTAAATCTGAAATCGGATGCCATTGTGACATTCAATCCTGATGATTTTAGCGATGTTTGTAGGAAAAGAGGGAAGATCTTGGTGACTGATATAGGAATGATGGAGTAAATGATGAAAACGTATCGTGAGTATAAGAGCTAGCGGTGCGTTTTTGTTGGTTTAAAAGGGATGATGCGTATGAGGGTTAAGAGAATATTACATCCAGTAGGACACGGGGCGTTTTTTACAGAGCATTTCTTTGAAGTGAGAACTGATAAGAACGTGTTTAACGTGGTGTATGACTGCGGAGCGATACTATTGCCAAAGGGTAAGCGCGAAGAGGAGATAGATAAAACATTCTCCACGTTAGACAGGAAACATGTGGACTACCTGTTTATATCGCACTTGGATGATGACCATGTGAATGGTATCCAGCATCTGGTGAACAATGGCTGGGTGGATGATATGACTACCTTTGTGCTACCTCTGTTTAATGATTATGAACTAGCCATCTATGATGATATATATGGGACGGGAATGCTGGCGGTGCTTGATGGCATTAGAACGAACCAGTTCAGAAGGGTGATATTCGTGCCTGTATCAGATGATGTCATTGTAGGAAATGACTATCGGGAGATTCCTATGGAGGCTGATTTTGACAACATTCAGGGCGAACTGATGTCAGTCAATGGGCTGCAAGGAAAGAGGATAAATGCCGCTTCGAGGTTTGTATGGAAAAAGATATGGGAATATATACCAATAAACCTGCATGACAGTACATCGAAGTTATTTTATAGCAAGATAAAAAATCATCCAGATTTACAAGGACTGGATTTGGATGCTGTGAAGAATATATTTACGAACAGGTGTCATCCGCTAGTAAAGAACAAGACACCGGAGCAGATAGATGCCAACAAGAAATTCAAAGCCTTGAAGGAAATCTACAATAGAGTGGGAACTCCGATTAAGGGTGACAGGCTCATAAACATTAACTCACTGGCTGTGGTATCGCAGGCGGTGGATAAAGTGTCTGTAAAACTGTCGTATTTCGATGAAGTGAGAATGTTTGAAGCAGGATTCCCACGACCCTTTTACGATTTTTGGCCATCGGACGGACATGGTACGTGTACTTATTCAGGAGATTTGAATCTCAGACAGGAACAGGATTTCAGTTTGTTTGAGAAGAAAGTGACGGGCGTGTTGAGAGGGGCGCCTGCGCTGCAATTGCTGCAAATACCGCATCATGGTAGTAAAACAAGTTATAATAAGCGATTTTGTGAAGGATTTTCGGGAGTATGTTTTGTGAACTACAATTCTGGGAATAACATCTTCGATCAGCGTATTATGTTCGATTTCTTTAGTGCTAGAAAATATCTGATGCCAGTGACGGAGATAGAAAGTTCGAGAGTTGAGCAGGAGTTCCTAACGAATTAGAGGATTAATTATCAGTAAAAAGGAATAGATAGCAAATGTTTGACCAATCATTTTCTCCTTCTAATTTTGAAACGATATTCAGTATTGAACATCGTAAAGGTCATATCGATTATAATCGTATGCCACAGGATTATAAGAACGCTGTAGCTAACATACAGTGGGTCAAGGGGGAAATGTCACGTCTTAGAAGGAAGAAAAAAAACACATGGACTACAGACGAGATAAAAGACTATGAGAATAATAAAGGATTACTGAAAATATATCAAGAAGAGAAAGTAAAAGCGCTAAAGCAGGAAATCGAAAGACTCTCGCGCTTAGCTAATGACCAAGGATTCGAGTTCAATATTCATAGCTATAAAGAGGAAGGAAAAGAATATTTTTTCATTGATCAAGCAAATCAGGCGCAATATTTCGCAATGAAGTGTATGCAGAGGAACATCATGAAGGTGTTTAAAGTGGAAATGGTGAACAGACACTCTGTTATGACTAGCCTGAAATATCTACTGAACAATAATCTGCCCATCTATATTATAAGAACCGATGTTAAAAGTTTCTTTGAGTCGATTCAACAAAAGAGGCTTTTTGAAATGATTAATAGAAATTCTTTACTTAGCAGGAAAACGATAGAAACTATATCACGAGTATTCAAAGCCTATGAAAGACTGAAAGATAAAAATATCGTTCCTTATGGAAAGGGTTTACCAAGAGGGATTGGAATCAGCTCTCCTCTCTCTGAGGTCTATATGCAAGATTTGGACAAAACCATTAAAGATAGACAAGAGGTCGTGTTCTATACAAGATACGTGGATGACATCTTTATCATACTTTCTGATTTGGGTAAATATAAGACAATACAAGAGTATTATCAGGGCTTGGTTGGTTTGTTTGCAGGATATGACCTCACCTTGCAAGAAGATGGCTCTGATAAGTGTAAACTGATAAATTTATACAAAACAACTAACGGAAGAACTATAAATGAGGAAGTTACCTATCTTGGTTATACATTATACATAACAAAGGATACCCGTTCTGCCAGAAATACTGTATTTGGACTTTCCGAAAAAAGAAAACAGAGATTTAAGGATAGGGTTGATCATGTGTTTGAAAGATTTGCTCATGTAGTTAGAGTAAGTACGAGACATGCAAGAAGAGACCTGAAGGATGGACTGAACCTCATAACGGGTAATATCCGTCTGATAAAGGCTAAATCGGGAGTAAAAGTCGGATTCTTTTATAATAATGATCTGCTTGATAAGGAAAGCGATTTTACAGAATTGGAAACATATTTAAAGGGCAAGCCTCTGCTAATACCGGCAAATGTGTTTAGTACTGCTGCTGATAGGGCTTCTTACGAAGCAAATTTAAGATCTTTCATCGATTCTATCTCATTGAAAGAAAGATGGGAAAAAAGGAAGATCTACGACATTAAGAACGAAAGACTTAAGGTGATAGAGAAATGGCTATAAGAAGGAGAAAAATAAAACTAAGATACAAGGCTGAACGAGTACTCTTCTCAGATGTCCTCCCCTACGAGTTGCCGGTTATCTTCTCAAATCGTTATTTCTATCGTTTCTTATTGGAAAATGGTGTGAAATTTAAGAAAGGTAAGCTGGATTTCAATGATAATATCAATGAAGGGGCCAAGCAGTTACTATACTTAATTTTTAACCGAAAGTCAGAGGCAGAGCTAAAAGATATAAAAGTGAATGGGATGGATATGAACAAGATTCCATTTACCTATCACATATTACATAAACCAACTAAGGCAAGAGCACTGACAATTATTCATCCTGCGAATCAAATAGCGATGGTGGATTTCTACGAGAGATACAAATCACTCATGCTTTATTATTGTAATCGCGATGAATTTTCTATCAGATATCCCAAGAAGGTGGCTTGTTATTTTTATTATAGAGACAAACTGCATCACCAGTTATTAGGAAGAAAAGCAGATAACTTGGAGTTGTTCTTTAATGAATATGAGAACTTGAAGAGCTATTTTAGCTACAAGAAGTATACCAATATTCATAAATTCTATGAGGATTATCGCTATCAGCAGGCCGAAAAGAAATATGCTCATTTGTTGAAATTTGATATTCAGAGTTGTTTTGATAGTATTTATACTCACTCTATTGCTTGGGCTACTAATGGCGGTAAAGAAGTGTACAAACGTAATTTCAAGGGAGAGGATCATACATTCGGATGTGAGTTTGATACACAGATGCAACGTATGAACTACAACGAGACGAATGGTATCGTCATTGGACCGGAGTTTTCTCGCATTTTTGCAGAGATTATCTTGCAACAGATTGACTGTAATGTGAAAAGAAGGATGCAGGCAGAACATTATAAACTTAATGTGGATTATGTTTGTTATCGTTATGTTGATGACTATTTCTTCTTCTTTAATGATGAGAAGGTGAAAGAGAAAGCCTTGCAATTCTTTGATGAGGAGATGAAAGAGTATAAACTTTCGATTAGTGATACCAAAACAAAACAGTTTGATAGGCCCTTTATCACAGAGATTACGATGGCCAAACATGGTATAGACCAACTTGTCTCAGAATATTTGTCTTTTCACGATGAGAAAAAGGTAGAGGATATGCCGGATGATGCAGCAGACGTTGAACCCAGTGATTCCGACCTGGTTGATATTAATCATGACAAAGTAGACAAAGCTCTAGGTAATGTGGTGAATCTGTATTTCAAGTCAAACAGGTTCATTGCCAAGTATAAGGCAATCATTAAGGATGCTGGTGTTGAGAATAAGGATGTTGTCAACTATGCATTAGCAAAGATTGAACACAAACTGCAGGTGGTTCTGAAGAAATTTGATACCATCTATAAACGTCTTTCAGTTGGCGTTCATGAGTCGTATCGACAGGTTGAATGTGAGGAGAAAAGAAAGAAAATGGAGCGGATGCTGACAGAATATCTGATTCAGATTACAGATATATCGTTTTTCCTCTATGCAGATTGTAAACGTATCAATACGACATTGAAATTGATGCACATCTTGAATGATGTCATCATCTATCTCGATAATGACTATCAATATAAGAATACTGAAGTAGTGAAAAGATTCTCGAATGTCATTAGAGACAGTGTTTTCAGAAATATACAGAAAGAAGTAGATACTGTTTTTAGAATGTCGAAATACCACGAGGAAACTCCGTTGGAGACACTCTATCTGTTGGTAACAATCAAATCACTGCGTGACAAGTATCGCATTAATCAAAATGTGATAGACGAGTATCTTGGAGTAAAATATGATGTACATGATGAGGCTTTAGAATGGCCAAAGATGAATGCACTTGTTATCATGTTGCTTCTTTATTATTATGGTACATCTGATAAATATTTAAAACAGAGGAAGGGATTGGTGAAAATAATCAAGGCAAAATATGCGACAGAACCTGATGAAACAAGAATGAGGAAAGCTGAACTTGTTATCCTACTTTTGGATTTATTGGCTTGTCCGTATCTGCAGTTTAACGATAGAAGAGAAATATGTAAACTTATGGGAATATCCAGAACAAAACAACCCATAGTTGAAGAATATCTAAAAACGCGTCGGTTCATGTTCACTCGTTGGACAAATGTAAACCTGACAAAGGAGTTGGGGGCAAAAGTGAGTCTTGAAGTCTATTCGTAGATGGATTGACACCTATTGTCTTCCAAAGTTACGTACTTGGTAAGGGCTTCTATACTACTACACACATAACCAAGTATCATCCTCTCGGAGGCTCCTGCGTTGGATGGGGTTCGGAGCTCGGCCCCATTTTTTTGAATACGTGCTTCGATACATACAGAATCTATAGTGCGAACATTTGGTATTTGCAAAGGGTCGATGTTAACATCGGCCTTTTAGCGTCTTAAGGAGGGTATATATAATAAGGTTGATAGGGCAAGAACCATGCGGTAAACCGTAGGAACGGTGACTACTCTCGACGACGGACCTTCGACTGGTCCTGGAATCACTGCCGTTCCCTAAACAATGTCCTTTTTGATGATTTTTGTTAAAAAAGGTGTTGAAATGATGTGGGTTTGAAGATTTTTCAGTATATTTGTCGATTAGAATAGACTCTGCATAATACGGAGGCTTGTGTTATAATCATAAAGCAGCTGAAAATCAGAGTGATATGATGGAGGCGAAAGAAAAAGGAAATATGATGGGAAGCGACACAGAGGTGTGTGGTGACCCTAAGACGTGGTTTCCGATGAGGGTGACGTATCAGCGCGAGATGAAGGTGAAGGCTGAGCTTGACCGGCTGGGGATTGAGAACTTTGTACCGATGAGGTACCGGATTGCGGAATCACTGAATGACGGAAAGACGGAATTGCGGAGGGAGTTGGTGCCTGCTATCAATAATCTGATTTTCGTAAGGTCAACGCAGGAGCTGGTGAGCGAATTGAAGCAGAAGAACGAGGCGCTGGAGCCGCTGAGGTATTTGATGGACCGGACTGCTTCGCGGGAGCATGCAATCATGACTGTGGCGGACAGAGATATGGCGAACTTTATGCGGGTGGCTTCTGTGACTGATGACAGCGTGATGTTTCTGGATGAGGAGACGGTCGTCGGGAAGGAGGGCAAGCGCGTGGAGATTATGGGTGGTCCGTTTGAGGGCGTGACTGGCGTGATAAGGAGAGTGAAGAGGTGTAAGAGGTCCCTGTTTCACGGAGGTAAGGAAAAACAAAATGGTAAAAGGTCGGTGCAAATATTAGCATCGGCCTTTTGTTGTTATATGGGGGGTAGTATATAATTAAGGTAGAGGGTGGGGTGGTATATTTGGTTAATTGTTAAAGGATTTACAGAATGTTGTGAATGGATAGTTTTTCTGTTAAAAATGTACAACAGTGATGATATATTAGGGAAATTTGGTATATTTGCATTCGGAAAAATTTTAAGTTAGACCTAAAACGATATTTAATTATATATATTATGGATTTGAATGATTTACAACATAAAAGGAAGAGTGTCGCTGATTTGATTCGTTTTATAAGTAATACAACACGTGACGATAAGGTAACTCCTAACTTTTCGGTTTTTCTTGGGTCTGGCGCTTCAGTTACTTCTGGCGTTAGATCTGGACATGCATTGGTTAATAGTTGGATGGATGAGTGTATTAAAATGGAGAATAAAGATAATCTTACTAAAGAGGAATATTTTTCTCCTAGTCATGCACCAGAATGGTTCGACCCAGCAAATCCTTATTCGTCACTTTTTGAGCATCGTTACGACTTGCAGCGTCAACGTAGGATTTTCGTTGAACATGAGGTGGCGGGTAAAACACCATCACTAGGATATGCATATCTGGTAAATATGATAGAAAACGGATTTTTTAATACTGTATTTACAACAAACTTTGATGATTTGCTAAATGAAGCCTTTTATCAATATTCAAATAATCGTCCGATAGTTTGTGCCCATGACTCTTCTATCTCTGGGGTTTCTGTTACTTCAGACCGCCCCAAAGTTATAAAACTTCACGGAGATTATCTCTTTGACAACATTAAGACAACTTTAAGGGAAACAGAATCATTAGAGACAAATATGCGACTGAAATTTCAGGAATTTGCTAAAGATTATGGGCTGATAGTTGTCGGGTATTCTGGTCAAGATAGGTCAATTATGGATATTCTCACTTTTCTATTACAACAGGAAGACTATTTCAAAAATGGAATCTATTGGTGCATAAGGAAAGGAGATGAAAACAATGTAGGAAGTGAACTAAAGAAACTCCTTTGGCGTGAACGCGTCTTTTATGTGATAATAGACGGATTTGACGAGTTGATGTCAGAGCTTAATTATTTTTTGAATGATGGAAAGCTACCTGTAGACGATCAGTTCCTTAGTCATCAACATCAGGTTTCCATTATCTCGAAATTAACGGAAAATCCTTATATTAAAAATAGTTATTCTCCGTATTTAAAAGATGATTGTAAGAAACTGAATAATCGCTTGTCATACAATCAGACTACTGATGCAATCAAATTGTTGAAGGAAAAAAGAAAGCAAGAGTCATCTAACAACAATATTAAAAAATCATCTAAAGTTAAACCAAATCTTACCCCTCTAAGCAAAGAACAACAAATACTGATTGAAGACATCTCCAATGAGGCGTTTTTGTATATGAACAAGAACAAAGCGCGTCAGAAAATGGTAGGGTATAAAATAGAGGATATTCCTGATAGTATGTTCAAACTTGAACTTTTGGAATTATATGTGGATTTGAATGATGACCTGACGGATACAGACATTGTGAGATGCTTTGAAGAGTTGATAAGGTTAAATCCTAAACAGCAAAAATATTATGAAATTGCGTCCAATCGATTAACTGATTTTACTCAGAGGAAAGAGTATTTGAAGCGTGCAGTTCTGGCATTTCCCAATGATGATTATATTATAAATAGTTATACGGCATTCATCCTAGACGAATATGATGAAAGAATGAATAAGAGTGATTTAGATGCTGAATTGCCAAATATAATGGAGATGCTAAATAAAAGCCTATCGTTGAATAAAAGCATTTCAAATCAAGCGAGATTGCAAAAGGCTGATTGCATCAATTATTTATATAAAAGTAACAAGAAAAAAAGAGATGAAGAGGCATGCAATTTGGAAAATGAGATATTGGATATTTCTTCTTTTCATCCCAACACATTAAAGGTTTTGAAAACTTTGTCTTCTAGTCATTACAATAAGAAATTGATAGAAGATGCCATTGGATTCTATTTAAAGGCGGATTACCCCATTCTTCTTGAAGAATGTTATATGTTACTTATCAACTGGCAAGCTGAAAAAGAAGGTTTTGATGTTGCAATGGAGACAGCGAAAGTATACGAAAAAGATTTTGAACCATCTGCTAAATACAAAGAATTGAAGTTTAACCTCCTTTTCCGTTTTGAGTATTTGACAGATGCACTCTCCTTGTATGATGAACTGAAGATTTCCGAAGAAGTAAGGATTAAGAAGATGGAAATATTTTGGATGCTAGGTAAAACGGATGAGATGGATGCTTTTTATAATTCCATCAAAAAAAGTATGGAAGTAAAGGTTTCATATCTTAGTTGCAAAAATGACTGGGAGGCATTGAATTCACTATTTGAAGAATGGCTTAATACTAATGAGTTTGTATCAGAGGAATATATAATAGCTTACTCTTATTCATTGCTACAGGTTAAAGATTATGAAGGTGTAGAGCGTTTACTAAGGCCATATTATGACAATCCTATGTGCTCTAATGGAGTAATAGTAGTCAATTTTCTTTTTGCAAGAAAGATGTTGGGGAAAAATGTTGATCAAAAACTAAAAGAAAAAGTCATTGATAATAAATATATAGAATCTTCTGAGTTTGAAATGGCTGGTGCCTATGGCATTTTAAAAGAAAGGGATAAGACATTAGACTATATCAAAAAAATATTGAAAAAACAACCTTCAGCAAAATACAACATTCGTGAATGGCCTATATTAGATTTCTTGAAAACTGATACTAAATTCCAAGAATTAATGAAAAGTGATCATAAGACCATTTGAAATTTAGATCCAGAATATATCGGGAATAAAAGAGTTGTGCTTATTTACTGTGGTCGTTATGCAGAAGGAATAGAACTACTGGGTCACGGAAGGACGCTACATAGGGGGTAGGGCATAGTAAAGAGATTAAAAGCTATTAATTTAAAAGCAGATATTATGGTAGTTAAGTTTTTCAATATGACGAGGGCAGAGTTTCTTTCAAAGAAGCTTTTGCACAAATACATGCCTTTGGAGCGTGTCTTGGAGATGTTGACGAATCAGACTATATGGTTCGCTAATCCAACTATTTGGAAAGACCCTTTTGAAAAAAGATTCATAGAAAACGTATATAGTATAGGTGGGGTACAAAAGCCATTTCCTTGGAAGGATAGAGTATATTGCATGTGTGCCACCCAGACTGCAACCAGTGAGGCGTATTGGAATGCCTATACAGCAGGAGAGATTGGTATATCAATCAAGTTCAATAGACAGAATTTGCTAAACGAACTCGACAGGCTTGCAGTAGCAGGAAACAGAATATACATTGGTAAAGTTGAATATCAAAGAACACAAGACATAAAGGCTGCATTGAATGGAAACCCGTTCTTGAATCCGACAGGAGCACCTATTTCCTCTTTAGGGGCAGAAGAGTTGAAGGTAAGACTTTTGCTACTCAAACGTCTTGCGTACCAGTATGAAAATGAGGTGCGCTTCTTTATTGTTCGCAACAAAGCTGCCAAACAGAGCGGAACACTGTTAAAATACAATATTTCCAATACAGATTTAATAGACTCTATATCTCTAGACCCTCGTATTGGTCCTATGACGGTGGAATTATTGCGCAAAGAGTTTGAAAACCACTACGGATTTACACCTATAAGCCGTACCCAAAGGAGAGTACAGCGCTCTTTATTATATGCGGAAGAAAAGCCAACTATATTGAAACTATAATTTAATCCTTCCTTTTATATTGTAGACATTACAAACATCGAAATTAAATAAGAAATATGGCAAAAAATGATGTTATACTGATAGATAATATCATAAAGGATAGGCTGAGCGAAGGGATTCCTTCGTCCGATCCAGGTGAGGTCTTTGAATATTTGTCAGCTGAGCAAGTACTGAAGGACTTTGACTTGAAGGAGGATGAGATTCAATCTGGCATTGTTGACGGCAAAGATGATGGTGGAATAGATTCCTTCTATATTTTTATTAATGGTATTCTCCTAACGGATTTTGCATCATTTTCTTGGCCCAGAAAGAGTTGCGAAATCGCCTTGTATATCATTACAAGTAAGCATCATGAGACTTTTGAACAAGGTGTGTTGAATAACCAGTATGCAACAGTATCAGAACTGTTTGACTTGGGTAAAGACAATACGGAACTCACTGGGGCATATAACTCTGATGTGTTATACAAACGTCGGATTTTCATTGAAGCCTATAAGAAAACTGCCTCAAATCTGTCTAATCTGTCAATGCATTTCTTCTATGTATCCAGAGGTGATGCAGCCATAGTGGGAGAGAATATCCTGGCACGGGCAGAACAGATAGTTGAGGTTCTGAAGGGCTTGTTTAGCAATTGTGATGCAACATATTCATTTGTGGGTAGTTCTGAGCTATTAGCTATGTTCCGCAAAAAGCCGGAGTATGAAATGGAACTAAAACATTCGGGGATTATTTCATATAGTCAGGAATGTTTCATTGTTTTGTGTAATCTTAAAGACTATTATGACTTTATAACGGATGACACGATGAAACTAAAAAAATATCTTTTTGATTCTAACGTCAGAGATTACATGGGGCTAAACTCCGTAAATGAAGATATTCTAGAATCTTTGAAACATAATGATGCAGATTTCTGGTGGCTGAATAATGGTATTACGATTCTTGCTCGTCATACTGTTAGTATTGGCAACGCTCTCAGAATACAGGATGTTCAGATAGTGAATGGACTCCAAACATCACAGACTATCTATGATTATTTTTCAAAGAACACGGTTACGGACGAGAATAGATCTGTGATGATAAAGATAATCTCACAGGACGATGCTGAGATAAGAGACAGGATAATCCGTTCTACCAACAACCAGACAGCAATAGAAAGTAAATCGCTGTTTGCCACAGATAAGTTGCAGCGCGATATTGAAGATATTATGAAGTCGAATGGCCTCTATTACGAGCGAAGAGCGAATTTCTATAAAAACCAAGATGTTGATCCTTCGCTTATTTTTGAAATTATGGCGTTGGGTGCACTTTATCTTGGTATCATACTGCGTGTTCCAGAAAGGGCTGCTAATTTCAAGCAGAAAATTCTGAGAGACCCCGTGAAGTATGATTTGTTGTTCAATCATGGAGAACCTTTGGAAATATGGCCCTTCCTTGCCAAACTGTCGAGAAGGATTGACAAGAAACTGTTTGATGTTGTTAAGCGAAGTGTAGGGAATAAGGAGCGGATGGTAAAAAGGATCCGGTATGTTGCTGGAATTATTGTACTTGGTCGCGCGACAGGAACTTATAATTATTCTGTGAACCAGCTCTTGAAATTAAAGGATGAGGATATAACAGAATCCATGATCGAAGAGTCTGCGCGTTTTGTTGCACAAAAATATATCAAGGAATATATGCTATCTAGAATATATGTCATGTCAATCATTTCTGAAACGGCTTCTCTGTATGGGATTACTAATCCTGAGCGTATCACAAGGCAAAAGAATTTATTCATAACAACTAAGGACTATTATATCAAAAAACAGCGTAGAAATAGCAAACTGATGATGTCTGAGGATATTATTAGTCGAGTAAAGAATGCACTGCCACAACAACCCTGGCCTGCGGGCATTATAGCAAAAACCGCAGAAAAAATGCACTTAGAGCGCAGTGTAGTTTATGAAGCTGTTTCCAGATTAATAGATAGAAGCGTATTTTTTGCTCAAAAGGAAGGGGTGTTGTTTGATAAGGAGGGCAATATCGTGTCGTTGTAAACCAAAATAAAGGCTTTGAGATAGAATGTAAGGGCCTTAACGAATTTGATAATGGATCCTGGAAATCATTTGGCAGAAATGAAAACATTATATTTTTTAGGCAACGGTTTTGATATAGCACATAGAATAGAGTCTCGCTATTCGGATTTCCGTGATTTTATGAATGAAAGCAAGGAGTATGATGACCTTGTCATAATGCTGGAGGAACTATATGGTTGCACTGTGGAAGATTTATGGTGTGAATTTGAGACCGCTTTGGGACTCATTACAGGCAAGGAGATTTATGAAGATGCAGTAGATAGTGCAGGGAAAGATGAGGAATTGGAGCGTGAGGCACGTATGCAACAGGATATTATGCATTGGAATGCATCGAATATCAGAGAACGTCTTGCTGATGCTTTCTCCGATTGGGTGGCAGAGATATCGCTCGATAAGGTAAAACCCTTCTATGATATTAACTCCGAGGATCTTTTCCTGACATTCAATTACACTGAAACATTAGAAAAAATATACGATGTTCCTCAGACTAATATTCTTCATATTCATGGCAATCAGAGTAATCCTATCTTTGGACATGGGAAAAAAGAATATGATGATGCATGGCCTCCAGAAAAAGAAGCGTGGGTGATAACTGATGAAGCTGTTGATCATGCAAGAGATTTATTCAAACAGTTTATCAAACCTGTTGACAGAATCATCAAGGAACATGAAATGTATTTCCAAGGATTTAAAGGAACTATTGGTCAGGTTGTAATTATAGGGCATTCTCTTGGAGAGGTTGATTTACCATATATTGAGAAAATACAGGCAGAAGCATCACCATCGCTTTGGACTGATTATTTTCATCGTGATACAGAAAGATATGCGACAAAACAGGATCAGCACGATGCCCTTGTAGAAACTCTTCTTTCTTGCGGCATCCCAGCTGATAATATCAAGGTTGTATGTGATGAGGATGAGAATATATATCTGAAGTGAAGAGGAGATCGTTAAAATCTATTCAAAGAAGGATGTGATGAAGGCACATGATGATGGTATAAAAGAATAAAAACAGAAAAGATGGATGAATTAATGTATGTACTCGCTGCCATTGGGACAGCAGGAACAGTAGGACGGAAGTTGTATCTTGCAGCATGTTACGGAATCAAACGTTTTTTAGAGCCATATTTTATTGCTCATGAGGCTAAAATCAAAGCTAAAACTGAATTGGCCATATTCCGCAATGACCCTTTAAAGCAGCTTGCATTCGCAAAGGAATTCATGAAAAATTCTGATGGTCGATTCCCTACCGAAGCTGTTGAGGAAATGAAGAATATATGTAATGTTATCAAAGCTGCTGTTGATTGTACAGATGGTTCACAAATGAGTAAGTCTTTATATTCTGAGGAAGAGGACAAAGAATGGTATGCACGGCTTTTTGACGAGGTCAAATATATTTCAGACGCAGAATTGCAGAAAGTATGGGGACGATTGCTGGCAGAAAGAATGGTGCATCCAGAAGGGATAAACAATCGAGTACTATACTTTATCCGTGATTTAGACAAACAGGAAATAGAGACAATACGACGGTCAATGAGATTTTTTCTTAATAATTGTTTTGTCCCTGATTGTATCGTGAACAATTTAGAAGGAATGGCGCATGATTTACCCAAACTGCTCTCCTTAAGGATTATTTTTAGGAGTGGAGACCCTTTTCACCCTTTAGTATCTACCTTCGATTTACCAGAGGAAAGTAATATAGAAGGTAACGGCTTTAATTTCAAACTTAATGCTATAGGAGAGAAGAAAAAGATAGAAATACAATGTTATGGCTTGACTCCTGAGGGACAAGTGCTTAGCCGGCTATGCGAATCGAAGTTATCACAAAGTGAAGCTCAGATTATTTGTGATCGTTTGAATAATTATTTTCAGGATGAAGCGAGGGTAGAAATGATTGAGACACCTTAGAAGGAACGTAAGAACACCGGACAGGTTCTTTGACCTAAAGGTGCAAAGCGAGTAAGCTCGAGTTCTGTTTCACCAAAAATTGAACGGATAAAGATAAAGGGCAGGTGTGAAAAGCATCTGCCCTTTGCTGTTTATATGAATTTTGTTAAAAAAGGTGTTGAAATGATGTGGATTTGAAGATTTTTCACTATATTTGAGCCGCAAAATGAAGATTAATTTATTAACTTATAGTTTTCAATGGAGAATATTAGTACAGTTATCAAAGCTCTTTTTGAAAAGGTTGATGGCGATGAGGTTTTGAAAAAGACCGGTTATGGCGCAGAAAAGGATAATGATCCCTGTAGGATGGATTCTGATATGATAGAATCAGTCATCGTAAACAAACTGCTTCAAGTAGACAAGGAAAGTACTATTGATCAAGTATCGATGCTTGAGCAAATAGTGCAGTTTAAGTGGATGGAACCTGATGATTCGTGTATGTCATTAATATTTAGAAGAAAATCTTCAGTATTTAATATTCTTCTTTATTTCTCTACAAAATGCTTGAGGGTGAAGGATGGGGAACCATTGTGTATCTATAGACATCTGCTAAGGTGGCATATGATAACAGCACTGGTGGGTGAGGATTTGCTTACCACCTCGTTTATGGCATCTCGCGATTTGCAATTGGATAAGGAAAGGAAGAGTTTCGACTGGGATGCATTTATAGGTCATGATTGTAAGGAATTGAACAGTCTTTTCGATCAACCTATGGCAGAACTGCATATGCATCTGAAAGGGTCGTCGTATAACTTTGATTTGAGTTGGCTGTGTATGATGAATCATATAGGTATTATGCAACACAATTTCGAAGTAGAACATCCATTGCATAAATACAAGAATCCTGATAAGAATCTCTATGAGAAAATGAAGAGAGCGGCTGCAATTAGATTCTACCTTGCTGGAGCTGTCGGCTGCCTGCCAGAGTCAATCTCGTTGAGTCAACTGCATGAATTGTTGAAAAATGACATTGAAGAGTTAAAGAAGAAAAAGACTGCAAAAGAATTAAAGGGTGTGCCAATCATTGATATTCAGAGCCTGATAGATGAGTGCAGAAAAAGGACGCAGAATAGTACAAAAGAAAAATTCGAGATTATAAGGAATAGTCAGAATTTCAAAGATAAGTTAGAGAATAACGACATTGTAGACTATATCCCTGTTAGTCATTACGGGAATGAACTTGTGGAAAATAAAGCACTGGCCCCGGAACGAGCATTTATGTATGCCGTTTTCAGGAAAATATATGGTGGTAGTGTTGAGGATACAGAAGACATTGCAACATTGTTTTATGCATACTTACTGTATAAGAACTATTTTAGGAATGAAATACTACAGTTGAACGAACGCGTTGGATTTGCTAATTTTGCAAGCTATGAAGAACGAAAAACGGATTATCTGTTGAAAGATTATAATCACTTGCTGTACAAAGCAGCTATAGAAGGGTTCCTGCAAAAAAATGATAATAGGTATATTGAGGCAAGAATAGTACCAAAAGATACAGAAGAGGGAATTGTGAAGACTTTACAGGAGATATGCAATGATGTAGATAAAAAGTATGCGGAAAGATTTGATTTTATTTTTCATTTCATCAAGCAGAGAGACGAGCCTCAAGAAACGGATTTGTATCGACATTTTAAGCTTAGGGAAGAAATAAAAAAACAGGCATATGCAATCTATAAATTCAGAAGCGATCGCGAAAACTGGGGTGTAAACAATAATCTCGTGGGAAGAGTAGTAGGAATAGATGCTGCCAATTCAGAGATATTCTGCCGCCCAGAGGTTTATGCACAAGCATTCAGGTTTTTAAGGGGACATGAGGTAAAGATAGATGATGAATTAGATGACTATCCCTATGATTTGAATGTAACCTACCATGTTGGAGAGGATTTTATGGATGTGGCAGATGGTCTTAGGGCTGTGGAAGAGGCGTTGATTTTCTTAAATCTGAGGAATGGAGACAGGTTGGGCCATGCATTGGTGTTGGGAACAGACGTAAGGAAGTATTATGAGAAAAGGTATTTCGTAATATGTGCTAGTAAACAGGTGATATTGGACAATTTGGCCTGGCTACATCATAAGTGTATCCGATTGACCGGTTATACCCAATTGTGTGGGTGGTTAGAAATTATGTTCCTGAAGTACTTTACTGATATATACCGATTGGAACAGAATGAAGGAGAGAATATAATAGATTCATACTTTAACACCAGTGAGGATAATGGGCTGACATGTAATATTAATGATTATTATTTATCCTGGCTATTAAGAGGTGATTCTCCCATTATAGGAAAAGAATTAGACTCGAAAAGTTTGAAGAATCTGGCATCAACTATTGATAAAGAGTGGGCACACGCAGGAATGAACAATCATATATGTGCTGAAGTGGCATTGAGAAATGAAAATGCAAGAGAATTGTTTGACGCTTATCATTCTTATAAATATGCTAAGCGTGGTTATTATGGGGATACATTAACGATACCGCCAATGTATAGGGAGGAATGGTATTTATTGTTGGAGAAAATCCAGCAACAACTTTTGGGCAAAATAGAGAAAAGGCATATTGCAATAGAGTGCAATCCGTCTTCTAACTATAAGATTGGCGAGATGTCGAGGTATGACGAGCATCCCATTCTCAAGTTTTTTAACTATGGATTGGATACACCATATCCCCGTCATGATGTGGCTGTGTCTATTAATACAGATGATCAGGGCGTTTTTTCAACTTCGCTTGAAAGGGAGTATTCGTTGATGGCTCTGGCTATAGAAAGAAATCAGACTGATGAACATAAGAATTCGCCAAGAGCTATTGTAGATTGGCTGAATAGAGTGAGAGAAATGTCGTTAGAACAGAGATTTAAGTATTATAAGAAATTAAAAGATTAATTGTTATGGGTACGTTTTTGAAAGAGTGTTTTCTGCAGAAAACAAATCAATTTGATGCACTTAGGCTGAAAAAGTTCTGCCCTAATGCTCTAGAAATAGGTTCGGAACTTCAGTTGATCTGTGAAGAAAAAGATCCATCTGCCAAGGGGAAAGTTGTTGCTAAAACTATGGGTGAAGGTGGAACTATTATAGGTGTTTTATCAGAAGAAGATGAAAAGGATATAAAAAAATATCTTGAAATGAAGTGGACAGAACTGTACGAGTGCCGAATCTGTAGAACCGATTATAATGCAGATGAAAATAAGAGGATAAGTATTTGTATATTTGTAAAAGATAACAATAAGAAGTAGGTTAACGTAATTGCTAATAAAGCAAAATAATCCTTAATGGAATTCTTTTTTTAGAAGAGAATAGTTAATTTTGCAAATTGTTTGGAAAAGAGAATATGAGAAAACTGGTTATCAGGAATATTGGTCCTATTAAAAGTGTGGATATTTGCTTGAATAAAGTGAATGCCTTTATCGGTCCGCAAGGCAGTGGTAAAAGTACTATTGCCAAAATCATCAGTTTTTGCTCATGGCTGGAGAAGGCTAATGAAGCAACACATCGGACAGCGGGAGAAGGAATGATAAAACGCCTGGGCTCATTTCATCATATGGAAGAGTATTTTTCTGATAAGTCGATCATTTTGTATGAAGGTGACAATGTAGTATTTGCATATAATTGGAAAGAACAAGAAGCTATTCCTTTATCAGACTCTTGGGGCGAATATAATGTTGAGCATTTACATGAAAAGGAGGTGCTATTTTACACTGTTAACAAGGTAGTGAATCCTAAAGTGGTATATATACCCGCAGAGCGCAACTTTGTGTCTGCGGTTCCTACTTTAAAGAATTACTCTGACAAAAACGACAATCTGCAGAGTTTTGTGAATGACTGGTTTGATGCTAAGCGACAATATACAAAGGAAAAACCGATGCCAGTCACAAACCTTGGATTGGGCTATTACTATAATCAAGGTCTTGATCTTGACTACCTGACATTAGGCGCAGATGGTGTAATTCCCTTGACATCGGCTTCAAGCGGATTCCAGTCGATAGTGCCTTTGGCAGTGTTAGTGAAGTGGCTCTCCTCTGGTATATATGAAGAAAACAAGCCATTTTCGCCTGCAGAGAATGAACGTGTTCGTAATATATTGGCGCATTTGACGGGTAGTACCAATGATAATGAGGAGGAACTGATAGAGAGACTGCGCGGCTTTATTCAAGGTCGTGTGTATTCTCACACACAGTTTATTGTAGAAGAGCCAGAACAGAACCTGTTCCCTCAAACTCAGATGGACTTGCTTTATCATTTGATATCGGAGATAAACCACGGAAGGAATCATCGATTGGTTCTGACAACCCATAGCCCATACGTATTGTATGCGCTGAACAATTGTATGATGGCATACTTAGTGAAGGATAGAATAGACGACGAAACTGCCTCAAAGATTGATAGCACAAAATATGCCCTTAATCCTGAGGATGTGTCTGTATGGTCAATTAAAGACGGGTATCTCAGAAACGAAAAGAATGAACCTCATAAGACCATTCAGGATGAGAGAGGACTCATCAGGAAGAATTATTTCAACGAAGTGATGCGACAGGTGATGAGTGACTTCAACAAACTGCTGGAATTCGATGATTAGCGAGGTTTATTCAGAGACGATTTACGTGGCAGACTTTACTGATTATGTCAGTAAGAACGGAAGGGATGCTGCGCCATGTTCGGGTGTACTTGTTGGTAAGCAAGAGAATGGAATCATCCCATCGTTTGTTCTAACGGATGATAACTCGCATCCCTTCATTGTTGTCAATAATGAGAAGAATGGCTATCTTTATACCAGGGATGATGGTACAAAAGTGCCCCAATGTGAATGCATCATTTATGCAGATCGCCATGATAATCGCAAAAGATGGATGGTTTTCCTGGAATTGAAGTACTGTATGGAAAAAAATCTCTATGATAACATGCTGGATGGGATAGGCCAGTTGAAAGCTACATGTAAATACATCATGGAGGAAAAGGAGGTGTTTGATACTAAGATGTTCAAAAAGTATCTTGTCATATCTACACCTGTCACCAGACCACTGGATCCATTTGATGCTTTCTATTTTGATCAGGATATCATGCTCTCTGTTAAGCAAGAGTCTGGTGGGGGCATATTAAAGGCGAGCAATGTGGCACACATACAAACCCCTGCTGTGATTGATTTCGAATAGAATGGGTTACCCAATAAGATTCTTTATTTCTTCAAGTGTAATCTTATCATTGGAGGCATTGAACTGATCGACGGTCAGACGTTTCTGATCTTGAAGCTGGAGGATCTTTTCTTCGACGGTATCTTTGCAGACAAGACGGAGAACAAGAACATTGTTCTGCTGGCCTATGCGATGAGCGCGACTCATGGCTTGGTCTTCGACGGCAGGGTTCCACCAATCGTCAAGGAGGATGACACGGTCGGCAGAGGTGAGGTTGAGGCCAAATCCGCCAGCTTTCAGGCTAATCAGGAATACGGTGATGCTGCTATCGGACTGGAACTGATGTACAGGGGTGGAGCGATCGTGGGTATCGCCATAGAGAGTGACAAAGCGAATGTTCTCCTGTCGCAAGAGCTGCTCCATCTCGGTTAAGGCGCTTTTAAACTGTGAGAAAATAAGCACTTGACGACCTTCATCCTTGAAGGATTCGATGAGGCCAAGGGCGGTTTGGAATTTTGTGCTTACAAAAGACTCGTGTTTGGAGATGTCCTGAGGCAATAGATTGGGTGAGACACAGGCCTGGCGCAGGCGTAATAAACCTTCGAGCGCAATACTGGTGACACGTCCACTTATGCCCATGGTCAGGGCGTGAAGGATGGAAGTGTGGACTTGGTTGTAGATGGTGCGCTCGGTTTCTGATAGCTCTATGTAAACGGTCTTTTCTGTCCGTTCGGGGAGGTCGGTTAGGACCTGACTCTTCTCACGCCTGAGGATAAAAGGCTTGAGGAGCTTGGCTGAGAGGGTGGTGTATGCTTCAGCTATGGATGGAAGCCCCATGGTCTGCAGTCGGCGGTATAATCCTTGAATGGAAGGATTGAGTATCATCAAGTGCGACCATAGTTCATCGATAGAATTTTCGATAGGGGTGCCTGTCAGTATGATGCGATGGCGGCTGTGGAGTTGGCTTACAGCCTGATACTTCTTGGTCTGTCGATTTTTGATGGCTTGAGCCTCGTCGATAATGATGGTGTCGAAGGACTGGTGGATATAGTCGTCAAGGTGGAGGCGCAGCATGTCGTAGCTGACCAAGGTGAGTTGATACTTTAATAGCGGGGCAAAGCGAAGAACTTCGTTCTGCCAATTATATATCAAAGAGGTGGGGGCTATGATGAGATGACGGACATTCGGATCGAGACAACAGAGGTGGGCAATGACCTGAATAGTCTTACCAAGGCCCATTTCATCAGCTAAGAGACAACCATGGTCATTTTTGCGCTGCTGCTGTAGCCATAATACACCCTCGCGCTGATAAGGATAGAGGGTGGCGTTTAAGTTTTGGGATAAACGTAGGGTGATGAGCTGCTTTTCGGATTCGGAAAGCGGCTCATTTGTTTTATATAATTGGAGTGCATCAGCAGGAGCACCCAAGCGGGCTGCCAGCGAGGAATCATCGGCCTTCACGGCATCCTGCTTTTGGAATATTGCTATCTTGCCATCGGTTTCACTATAATTGCGAGCGTGCATGAAGCCTTCTACAAGTTGCTGGGCAAACTCATCGAAGTCGGAATGCTCATCGGTAGAAAACCATGTGATGCCAGAGGGGGTGCTATGGGCATATACCTGGCTATGAGATTTCTGCTGATTGGAGATATAGATGCACCATCCTTGATGCGTGAGGGCTTCTAATGCGCTAGTGTCCGAATCGGGAAGAGAGAGGGTGGACGATACTGGGTCAAAGTTGGAACCAAGAGTCTTGAGCAACTTTGACTCTGCTAATTCGTCGCGCTGCATCATCTGTCCGTTAAGTGTGATGAATGGGATGGGGGAATAGGCCGGATAGAATGCCGATGGGGCGTTCTGGTAACGAAGCCGGACCTTGATGTCGCGATGCCACGTAGCGGGGTGGTCGATATAGAGTTCGCCACCGATGAGCGTGCCAAGGGGATAGGAGGAAGTTGCCTCCTGCGTTATAGGGCATGGTGACTTTTTGACAGAGGCTTTGGCATTGGGTTGGATGAAAGAATAAGGATGGTTGCGCAACGCACCTACGACTGCCGACGACTGCAGGAAACGCGGATTGATGCGGAAGGGTTGATGCTCCAGACCTGCATGATTGAGAAGGGGGAGGAGGGCGGCGCCAGCAGTTATCCCCTCGTTATAAAGGTCGCTCAGTGACACTTTGCGCTGGAAGGGGGCTATTGATTGGCTCTTGCCATCAAGGCACACCTCGATGCGCAAATCAGGTGTGCCCTGATTATTGGACGTCTCGTATATACACATCAACCGGTATGCCATGGGCTTAAAAATTATAGTAATAGAGGTAACTGTCGGTCATCTTACGCTCAAGGCGCTGGATGTGGTCGTCGGAGCATTTAATCTGAAGAAGAGGGGCGTCGTGATGTTGGAGCTTGCCATGGAAATTACATTCATCAATACGGCAGCCACCGAAGCAGATATAACGTAGATGGCATTTGTTACAGGGGTGCAAGGAGTCGACCGAAGTCTGTAGGTGGAGCTGATGGCCTTTCTCCATGAAGGGCTTAATGGGATGCCCGTGGATATTTCCATAGGATTCGACCTCGGAGATGCGGTTGCAATAATAGACCTCACCGTCGGCACCAATAGAGATTCCGCCAAAACCACAATTGCGGTCGGCTTGATTCGGTGTATGCCCTTCCATAAAGTTGGCGTACTTGGCATTGGGGTCGACTTGGTTTTCGATGTCGATAATCCTGTTGTAGAACTCGTGATTCTCGGCATCGGTGTAATGCGTGTCACGCCCCAGAAGGATCTTCTTGCTGAGTTTGAAGAAAACGGGATGATGACACTGGCTCTTGATGTCACGCACCATCTGGGCATAACGCTCGGGGGTGTCGTCCTGCAGATTCTGGAAGGTGAATGTGGTGGCAACAGATGTGCGGATGCCGCTGTTAGCCATCAGGATGACATTGTGCACCACGCGGTCGAAATGGCCTACGCCACGAATCTTGGCATTGGAAGACTCGTCGAAGCCATCAATGCTAATCTGAATTTCGCTGATGACGGGCGAGAGACGGGCGATTTGTGCTTCGGTCCAGAGAATGCCGTTGGAAAGAACGGTGGTGGAAAGACCTATCTGATGCGCATGGGTGAGAATGGTTTCGAAGTCGCGATTCATCAAGGGTTCGCCCCCAGAGAAAGTGACACTCTCGCCACCTTCGGCTTTAAACTCTGAGAGTATGCGCAACCATTCGTCTGTTGGTAGTTCGTTTGCGAGCGGTTGACCTGAACGCATGAAACAATGTGGGCAACGGAGATTGCAAGCATTGGTGAGATAGATGTTGAGCATGCGGTAGCCTTCGTGGTAGGAAGGCTGTGGAGCCTTCGTGGTAAGGGCAAAACTGCGGGCTGTGATGGCTGCGAGGAGACGCTTGAAATCGCCTAGCTGCTCGTCGGTGGTGATGAGTTGGAAGACCTCGCCTATGGTTTCGCCTTTGATCAGGTGTTGTAGGAGGGTCTTTTGGAAATCGTTGGGTAGGACCAGCCAGTTAGCAGTGGGCACAGCTACTACAAGCCACCCCTCGTTGCAAGGGCGGAATGATACTTCGCTGGGGAAGTACAGGCGATCGGTAACTTGAAGTTCTCCGTTTTGCTTCATACTGTAGGCTATTTACAAATTGTGTTCCAGGGCCTTAGGCCGTGGAACACAACCCAATTGGGTGCCTATGTTACAATGTAAGGCTAATCCTTGATCAGGGGATTAGTTCTGGTTTACATCGCAACGCTTGAAGCAGTACATGGCGCCTACGCGCTCTGTATTCTCTGCTGTCTTAACTTCCCAATCGAATGAAATCTTGAAATCCTTGTTCATTTTTTCAATCTAATTTAATTAATAATAAAGTTAAATATCACGTTTTAAATACTCGGTTAAGAGTATAATTGTATTGTCGGTATCTGTGAGGGAGACCATTTCTCCAGGGGTGTGCATGTAGCGGCAGGAGATGCTAACCAAGCCTGTCTTAATGCCATGACCGGCCACTTGAATCATACGAGCGTCGGTGCCCGTGGGTTTGGCGATGGCCTCGACCTGATAGGGAATCTTTTGGCTCTCGGCAATGGTAGTGAGAGACTGGTTGATACCTTTGGTCATATTTGGACCAAGGGGGATGACGGGGCCTTTGCCTAATTGGATATCGCCATCGGCCGCAGGGGACATGGAGGGGTAATCGGTGGCATGCGTGACATCGATAGCAATGCCAATGTCGGGGAGAATGGCTTCGGACACCATCTGTGCGCCCCGAGCTCCGAGTTCCTCCTGAACGGAGGCTACGAAATAGACGTCTCTGTCGGTTTTTGAGTCTTTGAGAGCTTTCGCTACGCCGATAAGGGTAATCAGGCCAATCTTGTCATCGAGCGACTTGGAGATGATTCGGTCATCGGTTATGCAATTTGCATTTGGCTCGAAGGTGGCCACGTCGCCAACTTGCACCTTGGTGAGGGTATCAGTTTTGTCGCTGGCTGCGATATCGATCCAAAGATCTTCGGGAGAGAGGGGCTTGCCAGCCTCTTTTTCGTTCTGGAGGTGGATGGGCTTCTTCCCGATGATGCCTGTGACGGGACCGTTCTTGCCTTGGATGATGACACGGAGACCGGGGAGTATGTTGGTGTCGATGGCGCCAATCTGATTGAAATACAGGAATCCGCGGTCGTCGATGTAGCTAATCATGAGACCAATCTCGTCGGCATGCGCCATGAGCATGACCTTGGGGCCGTTTTTACCTTTGCGATGGGCGATACAATTGCCGTTGGGATCGGTCGTGATTTCGTCGACATAGGGACGGATAGTCTCGGCGAAGAGAGCGGTGACGCGCTCCTCGCTGCCTGACGGGCTAGGGGTCAGGAGAGATTGGGTCAATATGTCGAGTAACCACTTGTCCATGATGCGATATATTATACTAAGGTGCAAAGATACGAAGTTTATTCGGATTTTCAGCATGGGAAAGGAAAAAAATAATGTTTTTTGTGAAAAAAGGGGGCGGGGAGGGCAAGAATTGGGAGAAAATTTGTATATTTGCGGAAAAAAGAAGTTATATGGTAAAGGAACAGAATTTACAAGGGATACCAGAGGTGGAGGAGAAATATCCCCGCTATCTGAGCAATCACCCACAGGGTGAAGATTTATATGAGGGAAAGTCGCAGGAGAGGCTTGCTGATGCTCTTGTTATGCATATTACAGAAACCGATCAGGTTGAGGAACCTATTTATGCCAGACTTATAGGTTTGGAAGGTAAGTGGGGTAGTGGTAAGTCGAATGTCATCAAGATACTTGAAGACAAGATAAAGGAGAAGTATATTTTCTTTTGCTTTGATGCCTGGGGTAACCAGGAAGACCTGCAGCGCAGGTCTATCCTTGAATCCTTGACCAGACAACTTATTAAAGATAAGGTGTTGAAGGGCAAGGTGAAAATCCAACTGCGCAATGGCAAGGTAAACGAGGCATCGTGGGATGAACAGTTGGCATTATTACTCTCCAACAAAACTACGACTATACGTAAGTCAACACCGAAGCTAACAATGGCAGCCTTTTGGGGTATTGGAATAGTAGCTCTGTTTGCTATGTGTTCTTTAGTAGCAGGCCAGCTTATAACAACATTAACTGACTTTAAGTGTTATTGGTGGCTAGATTTTTTGCCTATAGTATTGGCAGTCTTTGTAGCTGCGGTTTATCGAATAAAAGATGGCTGTTTCGATAACATATTCCGTATGGTTGATCATACGAACAACGATACTATTGATGAGGAATATACGAGTAGTGAGGAACCCTCTGTGCCAGAGTTTAAGATATGGATGAAAGCAATTTCCGATTTTCTTGGCATCTGTAAGAATGAACATAGGAAACTTGTTATTTGCTTTGACAATATGGATCGACTCTCATCCGAGAAAGTGCATCAATTTTGGTCGCTTATTCAGACGTTCTTCGCAGATGATGGCTACAAGAATATATGGTGTATTGTACCATACGATGAAGAACATTTGGCCTCAGTATTTTCAGAGGCGGATGCAGAAGATTGTCGGGTAAAACTGCTTAGATGTTTTCTTGATAAGACCTTTCCTGTGGTTTACAGAGTCCCAGAGCCAATAGTCAGCGACTACAAATATATCTTTGAGAAATTGTATCGTGAAGCTTTTGGAACAACAGTAGACGAAGACGACCTTGAACTTATAAGCCAGTGCTACCGACAGGCGTATCCTTCGCCTAATGTCCGTGAAATTATCCGTTTTGTTAATAGTAATGTGCAGCTTGCCAAGCAATGGGGCAACTGTATCAGTCCTATTAGTCGGGCGATTTTTGTACTTAAATCTGACGATATACTGCGCAATCCTAAGGTAACAACAAACCTACAAGGAGGAAAGATAGAGCGGAAAGCGACAACCACAGACGAGTATTTACTATCCAATGAATACTATCGAGACTTCCGTCAAATTTTGATGGGTAATGTTCAAATATCTGCTATTCGACGCAATCTTGCTGCTATGGTATATGGTGTGGCCCCTGAGAAAGCTGATCAGATTGTCGTAAAACGCTATATTCGTAATTGTTTAAGTGGAGAAGCAAAGGACAGTAAGTTAGCTACGTATGTCGCCAATCCACATTTTATGATGCTTTTGTTTGAAGATGTTCAGTGTATGAGTATAATAGACTATGTAAGAGCCGTTGCTCATATCAACGAGATAGACGAAAGCAAATTGACAGAGGACGGAAAGAAATATCTTAAGAAAATATGGCGATACTTTGCAACGCGATATAATGCGCTGAATAGTCCAGTAAAGGAATATTCAGACTATGAAAAAGCCATCTTCTCACATGTAACCCCAGCCTTGGCAGAAAAGTGCACTAAAAATTTCTGTAAACGACTTATAGACAATAAAGAGGTAAACGGAGCACAGCTTTATCAAGTACTTTCAGATATATTTGAAGAAGAATATGCTAAGAGCTTTAATCCTCATAATGTTTGTCCGGCTAGTCTCATAGAAGCTCAACGATTTGCAGACTATGTACAAGAAGCGGGGGCGGACTATAAACGATTCCCGTTGAGTACAAAACCGACAGAACTCAACAGTACTATAGAGGCTAAAATTGACAAAGATTTCCCGTATTTAGATGTACTTTCATCACTGAAGGGTGACGGGAACTATTCGGTGTTAGATGTCGGAAACTATGCAGTGCAACAGCTTAATCTTAAGAAAGCAAGCGCCCTTGTAGCGGTACATTATATTGAAATTCAGCGTTTGTTCTTTGAGAAGTTCCAAAGTAATCTTGATGTCAACTATATCGCAACCCTTTGGCAAGAAGTTCAGACGGAACAAGGTAAGGCTGCATTTGATGAGATTTATACATTAAAGAGTGTAGGCGTATACGAACAACTCCCAGCAGAGGATCGTCATATTAGTATCCTTATGGATAAAGTCCTATTTTATACGTCCACGAATAAGTTAATAGCAGAGTATATGGCTAATACAGGCATTACGTTCCGAGGTAAGTTGTTGAAAAAGATGATTTTAGAGAAAAAGCATGATGGCAATCCTGATTATTCGGAGTTTATAGAAATGTGGCCAACACTTGTTGCAACTCTTGGTGTAAGTAAAGAAGAAATTATCTACTTTGCAGACAGTTGGGGATATAAAACGTTATCAGACCAGGAACAGTCAAAGTCATTCTTTACACTATTGAATGATGTTCTATGGATTGATTCTCTTTTAACAACAGGAACTCCTTTGGCAAAAGAAATGCTAGTAAAATGCGTATCAGAGATGTCAGCCCAGCCTATCAGTAAGTATCTGCAGCCGGGCACGGCTACTCATGCTAATACACCGTGGAACAAAGCTCTTCAGAAACTAGCATCAACAGATTATGTTACAGCAGATAGTTTTGGACTGATGACAGAGATAGTGGCGGCTATCCTTGATTGGACAGCTCGAAATAATCCTGTGAATGATGCAACCTGGAATGCTTTAATAGGTAAAGTGAGTTACACATCTATGTCTACACAGGTTAGCGATATCCGAAATCACATTTTAAATGGCGAGAATGGTTATACGATGACCCCAACAAAGTTCCAATACCTGCATGAGTGGCTTGAACAAGCGGGTATTAATACAGAGAGTCATTGTAGCGACGCTGCTAATCAAATATTGTCAAAGGTGGTAGATGACGAAACCTGCCAAAATATCATTTTGGCCAAGAAGGATTATTATCGTCCAATAATTGCAGACACCATTAAAACAGCATCTTCACTTCATGGGAAATTGAAAACCATAGTTGAGAAAGGAAAGGGAACAGAGTTTGGTAATTACATACAGGAATGTGTGAAATATGAATAAGATAATGGTAAAATCGCTTTAGGAACGTTTGGATGACAATGAATGACAATTCCTGGGGAACACCGGGACGGTTCTTTGCCTAAAAGTGCCAAGCGAGCATAGCTCGAGTTCTGTTTCACGCGAATTGAACGGATAAAGACAAAGGGCAGGAAGCATCTGCCTTTTATTGTTTACAATGAATAGTCGAAGACACCTTTACTCGAAAATAAAAATTATTAGGTAATTATTTTGTATTTTACTCGTTTAATCGTATCTTTGCAACTGAAATGGTTAGAAATTCCAATATCCCTACGGGCCATAGTCCTTGTGTAGAGGTGGTGATTTGACAACTATTCACTTTGCGGATTTTTATTCTTTGGCTCACTAATCTGAGTCAAGGGAAAGATGTGTGAAGTGGGGGATATTGAAATTGAAAATTGAGAATTGAGAATTATTTTTGCTAGAACACGTATATAACGGAAAATATAAATATTATGAAGCTAAAACAGGTTAGAATTCAAAACTTTCGTTGTTATGAGGACATTACTATTGAGTTTGATGCCCTTACAACAATAATTGGCAAGAACGACATTGGCAAGTCAACCATATTGGAAGCTTTGGAGATATTCTTCAACAATGAGACTGTGAAGATAGATTCTTCGGATGTTAACATACATTCTGGGGAAAACAAAACTGTGACCATAACTTGCGACTTCATAGATTTACCTAATAATCTCATACTTGATGCAGATGCTGAAACAAATTTGACTGAGGAGTTTCTGACAATAAACGAAGATACGTTGCGGGTGTACAAACAATTTGATTGCAGTAAAGCTAAACCAACAGAGACCGTCTCTATTATAGCAAATCACCCTCATCTGCCAGATATGGATTCCCTTTTGGGCATGAAAGAATCTGAGCTAAAGAAGATAGTGAGGGATAACGGTATTGAATCGCCTATGAATGGAAATCCAACGATGCGAAAAAAAATTTGGAGCCATTTTAATGCGCGAGACTTGCTGGAAGAGATGGAAATACCCGTCACTCTGGCTGGAACGAAAGACATATGGAGCCAATTACAGAAATATCTTCCTACATACGCCCTTTTTCAAAGTGATCGTAGCAGTAAAGACAGTGATGATGAAGTGCAGGATCCGATGAAGAATGCTATCAAGGAAGCGTTGAAACAGGTAGAGGAACAAATTGCTACGATACAGCAAAAGGTGCAAGAGGAAGCAGAAAAGATAGCGAATGAGACTTTTGAGGCTTTGAAAAAGATAAGTCCTGATTTAGCCAGGCAGTTGTCACCTAAGTTTACGCCACCAACTCAAGCTAAATGGAATGGTCTGTTCTCAATCAATATGGCGACTGATGAGGGTATACCACTTAATAAAAGAGGAAGTGGTGTCCGCAGAATGATACTGGTTAGTTTCTTCAAGGCTGCTGCTGACAGAAGGGCAAAAGCTGATGACCATTGCAATGTAATATATGCAATAGAAGAACCTGAGACAGGACAACACCCGAATAATCAAAAGATACTGATAGAATCATTCTACGAATTGGCCAACTCTGGAAACAGTCAAGTTATACTGACAACGCATAGTCCGAATCTCTCGAAAGAACTTCCTTTAGAGAGCATTCGTTTCGTTACGCGAGATGGGGCGAACAGACCAATAATTTTGAGGTGTGCTGCAAATAATGATGTGATAGAACAGGTGTTTGCTGCTTTAGGAATACTGCCAGATGTGCAACCTCATGTTAAAGTTGTGGTATGTGTGGAAGGACCAACAGATGTTATCGCTATACAAGCATTAAATCGTTGTCTGCGGGAACATTATCCTGATATGATTGACTTGACGACAAATCCTCAGATTATGATAATTCCGCTTGGTGGAAGCATCTTGAAACATTGGGCAGACTATCAGTATCTGCGAAAGCTGAATTGTAAAGAATTCCATGTCTATGATAATGATGTGGCAAAATATCAGGAGACCGTTGATGCTATTAATGCAAGAGGTGATGGGTCGTGGGCTGCTTTAACTAGTAAACGAGAAATAGAGAACTATCTGCATCAAGACGCCATAGCGGAAACATACGGAGTAAATGTGGAAACAGACTCTGATGGCGTTCCCAGACGGTTTGGGGAGGCTTATTCGCGACAACAAGCATTTGATGGCGTAATGAAGGACAACACATCTAAGAAGTATCTGAGTCGGGTGTTCAGTGAGCGTATGAATTACGAAAGGCTTATTGCTAGAGACCCTGATGGAGAGGTGAAAGATTGGTTTGACAGGATTGAAGGGATGCTATAAAGATTTGTTATTATGAGGCTGTTTCATATCACAGAAAGAAAATATCAAATTGGTGAAACTATTTCTATTAAAGATTATGAAGGTGATATGTGTTTCTATCATGAGAAGCGCACAGATCATCAGTGGATTAACAATTACTTGGATGCTTGCAGACCAGAAGAGTTTCCCTTACGGAGAAAATGTATTTATGCCTTCGATAGGTCTGGGCATTGCTTCTATTTTTTAGCCCATGAACCATCCGTAACAGATCATTGCTATGAAATAGAGATGGATGCTAAAGGCGGATTTCCTATGGTGTTAACGGGGAGGATGATTGCTCATAGGAATAATGCAGAAATCCTGAGAGCTATAGCTGAAGAATATTGGCGCCCTACAAGGGATTGGAAATACTATGAGTATATAGGAAATGAAATGACCATCATATCTGAAGTGAATTTAGATGTTTCACAACGTAATATATCAAGAGATAGGTATATGATGGATTATGACAGAGCGCTGTATATATTTAGATGAAAGGGAAAGAAGATGAGAATACAGATAGCTGCGCCAAAGAATTGGCAGGACTTTGAAGAATTATGCTTGCGACTGTGGAGAGACATGTGGGGTGGGCGCGTTATTATTGATGAGATAGCAACTTGATTCACGGGATTAAAAATAATGTAGATTTGTGGTGTTATGTTTAGGCTCATTTCATTGGAAATACTGCATCACCATGTCCTAGGTAATACTCGCTTAGAGTTTTGTAAGGAGAATGGCGAGGGTGTAGATGTCAACGAGATTTACACCTCTGTTGTAATAGGTGTGAATGGTATCGGTAAAAGCTATCTGATGAGAGCTATTGCTGATATCTTCAGCTATCTTGATGCCCTTAGTAGGGATGCTGAGATTAGAAAGAGTCCGGTTGGTTACAAATTTTACGTCAAATACAAGGTTGGTATTTCTGTTTGTGAATTTACTAATATAGCAGAATTTGAACCTGCAGGATGGGCTGCAAGAAACTATACTTATGTCAGTTTCAAGCGCGATGGAGAGGCTACGGGGATTGGACAGATGGTGGTTCCTGCTAGGATTATAGCTTCTACGATGACGGTGACTGATAAATTCACGACAGTCAATACAGGACGCTATATATAAAGGTATAAGAAATGAGCGTAGTCCTGGTACCACAGGAACGCGAACTATGATTCGCAAGACGGTGAGCGGACTGCTACATAGTCTGGATGTAAAGGAGGGATTCCGTGAGGAACTGGCAGAATTATTGGAACACATGGGACTACGCCCTCGTATGGAAGTCGGCTATACTTTGCGCTATAAGCAGGTGTTCCTAGACCCGGAAATGACATCTGAAAAGCTGTGTGAGATATTTGACCATCAAGAAAGATATTTTGAAAACAGAAATTCGCAATTATGGGGTACAGCCAATTTCCAGAAGCTAAGGATGGATGAGGAAAAGTTGAGCAGAGTAGCCTACTTTCTTCGAGAACTAGCAGAAAGGAATGCGGAAAAAAGAGATGTCAGGCTCAATTACAGCGTGTTGGAGGATCCGCATCGCATCAACCGAGACAGGGATGCTATTGAGGCTTTGTCAGCTTTAGATTTGTTGTCGTTTCCATCGCTTAGAGTATTTAAGCGAGATACAGACTTTGCTTTTGACCAAAGTAGTTCGGGTGAAACACATATGCTCTGTCAGTTGATTGGTATCATGAGCGATATAGAACATGAGAGTATCGTGCTGATAGATGAGCCAGAGAACAGTGCGCATCCAAGTTGGCAGGTAAACTATATTGAATGGTTGAAGAATATATTTAGCCATTATAGTGATTGCCACTTCATAATAGCCACACATTCACATTTCCTATTGACGGATTTGAAGCCTGATACGTCTGACATTATAGCACTTGAACGGGATAATGATGGAGGGCTGCATGACGTGGAGGGAGTAGACAATGCTTATTGTTGGTCAGTGGATGACATTCTATATCGAGTGTTTCACGTCAGAAATACGAGGAACTATGTGTTCGAAAGCAAAATGATGGAACTATACCAGCTTATCAGCAATGGAACCGACGACAAGCGGAGAATCGTGGATATGGTGTCTGAGCTATCTCGATACCAACTGAATGCGGAAGACCCGCTGAAGAAACTGTTAGATACTGCGAAAGCGTATGTTGAATCTAATTGACCCCGTGATATATACGCCTGACGAACTCCAATATGTCAGGGAGGTTCTTAGGCCGCTCTTTTCAGCGGGATGGGATGACCAGAAGAACAAGACAAAAGCACTGAAGCACAGAATAGATTCGCATACGATGATTGCCCAGCATGGCAGATGTGCTTACTGTGAAAAGGTTTTGTTGAAAGGAGAGCATGCCATAGAACATATAGCACCGAGGGGGAGGTATGGAGAGTTCTGTTTTGAGCCGTTTAATCTTGTTAATGCGTGTACGTCTTGCAATAGTCCATCGAACAAAAGGGATGAAGATACAATTGTTGCACCTGCCGACAGAACGGATTATGACAATAACAGATTCAAGATAGTACATCCTTATTTGGACAATCCTGATGATCATATCAGGTATGTGGATGGCGACAAGACTATTTTCGATATGCAAAACTGTTCGGCAAAAGGAGTTGCAACTATCACTATGTTTCATTGGAATGAAAGTTGGGCATATACACAGCGCGTTATCAATGCGAAAACAAGGGATGTGCCGATAGATGTATTGAAAATGGTGGCAGAGATATCGTCTTATAAATGATAGATAATAGGAAGTCATTATGTTTACAGTTAAATCCATCAAAATATACGAGGGTTGTAAGTATGTCAAGAACCTGAAGACAGGAAAAACCTATCGTTTTGAACATAGGTTGTCACCAGACTTCTTTTCAGACCACATCTGTATCTCGGCAATAGTTGGACAGAACGGAGCAGGCAAGTCATCGCTACTTGACATGATGTTCCGCATCATCAACAACTTCAGTTTTTGCCTGTTTAAAGACACCCGCAGAAGTGCAGCGGACCTGTTGACCTATATAGAAGATATATATGCAGACTTGAAGTATGTCGTAGACGGGAACGAATGCTCCATTATGTGCAGAGGTGGGTTTGTGGCATTCAAGAGCGGGAAACTGAAGGCAAAATTTACACATGAATTCATTGAAGAAGATATAGACCGACTGTGGCGGGAACGATTTAAAAACTATCGAGAAGCAAATATTTCAGACTTTGTCCAGAAAAAGTTGTTTGCGGAAAAGTTCTTTTATACCATTGCAACCAACTATTCTATTCAATCGTTTGTGGCCAGTGACTATGCCCATGAGCAAACCTTTACGTATGACCCAGAAAAAGGAGAACCTAACAATAAGGGGGACTATGTGTTTAAACATACAGGCTCATGGCTGAATAATCTTTTCCATAAGAATGACGGCTACTTAACCCCCATTGTACTCAATCCATATCGTACTGACGGCTGGATTAATATGACCAATGAGGAGCACCTGACGGTGACTAGGCTTACTGCTATATTGCTGGATGAACAATTGGGTAAGCAATTCCTTGATGGCTATACATTAGACAAGATACATTTCAGAATACATCCACGAACCTTACAGGAGAAATTCTTGGATATAGAGACAAACCAGAAGTTATATCCTAATGATGATGAAGTGGATATGCATAATAAATATAGAAGGCAAACTGATGAGGTGTGGGAATATTCGGGTGATAAGGATTTGGATGATTTTAAGTGGATTGCCACCCAGAAATTCACTTATGCTAATGCCATACTGGAGGCTCTGAAATGTGAAGTGAAAGAGGAAATGAGCAAACTTCAGTTGTTCATTAGAGAGTATATTGTGTATAAAGTGTTGAGCGTAGCTGAGAAATATCCGTCGTATGCGAGGTACAAGGACTCTGTTGGGAATATCAACCTTACTTTTTATGAGGAACAGCCTCCCAATAGGAAAATGAACATTGAGGATGCTGCTGAAATAGCGAAGGAGGTTCGTGAAGACAAATCGCATATTGGACTAAAGCTGAGGCAGGCATTGAATTTCATCAAGGTGGAGGATAAATTTACAGATGACTTTATGGAGACTCCACTGAATGAAAAGCAATACGAGGCCATAACGGGTCTGAATTTCGGAAAGATGACACTCGAAGAAAGAATGGAGCATTTGCCACCCAGCATTTTTCACTCCCAGATATATTTGACACCGCTGAATGGAGGGAAAAAGATAGAATCCATACCATTGAACCACCTAAGTAGTGGCGAGCGACAGTTGATATACTTGATGAGTACACTGGTATATCATGCCATCAACATCGACTCTGTACCCGAAGTGTATAATCGGGTAAAATACGAGCGACTCAATCTGGTGATGGACGAAGTAGAGATATGTTTTCATCCAGAATATCAGAGAGTCTTTGTAAATAGGCTGATAAATATGCTGAAGAGAATGAAGTTGAATGAGAAATTCGACATCAACGTGCTTATTACCACTCATTCTCCCTTTGTGCTCAGCGACATTCCAAATGAGAATATCTTATGCCTCAAAAAAGGCGAACCTCATCAAGGAGGAGATGTGCTGAAGAGAACATTTTGTGCCAACGTGTATGATTTGCTGGTAAACCACTTTTTTATGGAAGAGTTCGTTGGAGAATTTGCACATGGAAAACTTGACCAACTGATTAAGAAAGTAAACCAGAAAGAAAAACTGGGTGAAGAGGCCTACCAGCAACTTAAAGCAGAAGTGGACAAAATCGGAGACAATTTTATACGTGAGAAATTGATTGAAAAACTTGATGAACGAATATCACGTATGTTTGCACTAACGCAGGAGCGGGAACGACTGCAAGATAAGATAAGACAGATAGATGCCAAAATAGCTAAATACCCAAAGATAGATGATTCCGATAAAATACAGAGGAACTAGCGACGAGAGGATAAATGCTTTTTGTGACTATTTGCAAAAGAAAATAGCCACATGGGTAAACAATGGTTATGTGGGCGATGGGCGATGGCCGGTCGTCATGGACAATCATGCTCGGAGTTATTTTACACAACTTAATGCACCAAATGCGATAAAAAATCTTGTAAATAAGAGCCCGTCAGATATTAGAACTTACATAACAGAGATGGAGCGGGATTATCCAGAGTTGGCAAATGATCGGAGGGCAAAAGAACGTAAATCTCGCGTCGAAATGAGTCCTTTGTACCAATGCATAGAGAAGGCATTTTCGAACTATGGATATGATAGTGACTTGTTCCCGAACGATGAGATTCAGGATGACTTAGGCTTGACGGCATGTCCTTACTGCAATAGGAACTTCATCAAAATTATTAAAGTAACCAATCGTCACGGTGTAAAGGAGGCGAGTCCAAAAGGTCAGCTCGATCATTTCTTCCCCAGGTCACTATATCCTTATTTAGCTATATGTAAGTATAATCTTGTGCCTTGTTGCCCGACTTGTAACGGACCAAGCGGGAAGTATGATAAAGATACGAGAGATAAAGGCGTAGTAAGCCCATACGAACTAAACGACACTGACGGGTTGAAATTCAAAATGAGTGTCAAAGGAGGCGAAATCCTAAATTTGGAGCATTGTGCTCAGGGTATTACAATCAGTGTAGATACTTCGTTGAATCCCAATATGGATCACAACGAAGAGATGTTTCATCTTGAACAAATATACCAGACCCATACGGACTATGCTGCGGAAATATATATCAAGAAGGTGATGAAAGAGAATGATATATATCTTCATGCTACGAAAGGGATGTTGAAAAAGCATCGTATCAATTTGACGAACGATGATGTAAGGAGAATTGTGAATGGATTCTATACCAACCCAAACGATTTCTCCAAACGTCCGCTGTCGAAGTTCCGCACGGACTTGTCAAAGGATGTGGGGCTGGTGTGATGAAAGGATTGGTGAGGTTAAAATGATGAAACGTATTGTTAGGATTAAGGGGATTGATGCTGGCGATACGTTTTGTGGTTTAAAAATATAGTACATAGTGATTGGTCTTGAAAAACAGATGATTTACTTTTGTTATGAGTGTAATTAGGATTTATGTTCAAGAAAATTAAGAAAGAGATTGATAATTCAATAGGAAAATCTCCTAAAGAAATAATTGATCATGTCAAACGGGCTCTTGACAGAGGAATTCCATATGCAATGTCGGATTTTACTCATTCGCAACGTATGGAGACTTTTCTTAAAGAACAGTTGGATAGGGTCAGCATCCCGGCCATTCAGATAATGACGGACATGTCACTGCGTAAAATTAGGAAGATGGAAGGGAGAATCAGTACAAAGCCTTCTCCTCTGGAAATCTATATGGACTTCGAAAAGGATGAATATAATGCAAAGAAGGCTGAGATGCTGATGCTAATGGCTATAAAGAAAATTTCCCAAGTGTATCTTTTCAGTGAACCTCTTCCTGGAATTACTGACGAATTGGGAAGTCAAGACCGGCAATTGTTGGCTACTTATTGCCATTATATGATTTCCATCTTGGCTGTTAAGACAAATTGGCAGGAGGATTCCGTAAAGGCTGCAATGTCTATTTTGGCCATTGAATATACAATATGTATTCAGGATGGGGTGATGGACCTGTTCTTCAATAGTGCTATGAGTGTGATAAGCCGCTTGAATTCATCTATGTTAAGACAACAGGCAAGAGATTTGACGGCAACTATATTGATAATTGGACATCGGGAACACTTTGAAGAATACTCTTATGTCACGGCTTCATCTGCATACATTGATGCATCTAACCCTTTGGAAGCATTACTGTATCAGACAATAGCTCTTGCATATATTGAAAGGAAGTATAAAGTCATACCCAAAAGGTTAGCTTTTGATATTATCTGGAATGTCCTTAAAACTTTACGAGAAATAAATAGAATCAATGGAGAAGAAATAGCAAATTTACTTACTTTTTGTGATAGTATAGAGTGCAATGCTTTTGAAAGACTTTCGGTCTATTTTACAGCGTTAAGTGCACGTGCTTTTGCTGGTGATGAGACGGCAGTCGGTGACATTATCAGCTATTTAAAGGCTAACGATAAAGATATCAGGTCTTTTAAAAAAAGGGTTGCGTTGCCTTTGTTTACTTTGTTCAAGAGTATTCATGAATTATATGGTGATCATGACTTGTCTGAATTAGCTCCATATGAAGAGATGGTTGCAGAGGAACTCGAGATTGACGGAAATGAGCTCTACGTTGATTTCTTTGATGATGATAACAGGGAACTTGCAAATCATTTGCGAAAAATAATGGTTAGATTGAGTAGCAGTCGGTATGCTGCCAATTTTCCTCATGATAGTATCATAGCTCAAAAATTGGCTCGAAAGGTTGTAGAATTGTCATTAAAAGAAGAAAATCCCGAAATGTTCTTACTGGCCATGATGGTAAGAGCTGACTTTACTTTTGTCAAACAGGAACATTTTATAGCTCCATTTACTGTGATGAAAATAAGGGACGTTGAAAT
>Ga0256405_10001215_pt1 | contig 72777 bp, 67 predicted proteins | sample RumenRJG_02DNA_FD_189096 | JGI IMG/M metagenome (GOLD analysis project Ga0256405, IMG submission 189096) | Bovine rumen microbial communities from Lethbridge, Alberta, Canada - RJG_02 | ecosystem: Host-associated > Mammals > Digestive system > Stomach > Rumen | place: Canada: Alberta...
ATGAGGGTGAAGAAGAACGGGAAGTTTTTAATTTTCATCCCAATCCAAACAACAAGTGTCCTGTAGGAAAAAACATTCATAAAGTCCTTGATCCTGTTTTAGCCGACGCTCAAAAGGCAATGGAAAAAGAGATGAAAAAAACATGTCTTGCAGATCTAATTAAGGAAATTGAAGGCTAATAATTTTTGCCTGCTATGGATTTTTTTGTTCAAAAACTTTTATTCTTACACTTTAAATGGCGCAAAAAAATTCATCTTAAAAGGAGATTTTTAAATACTTAAAATCCGCGGCTCGGTGAGCCGTCCGTATAACATAATTTCCCCGTATCCCGCTAAGTGCTTTTATGTTGCAGGTCTGCCGGGTAAAATTGTCACAAAAGTTGCGGTGGCGCAAAGCCATGAAGAGCAACTTTTGTGCCAAAGTTTTTGTCGGCTTTGAACTTCTTATTATGTGATTTTACTTCATTGCATCTGCTTTTTTTTGATGCTCTGCCATAATTGGATTCCAGTAATCGCGGTACTGTTTTTCATATTGTGTTTTATCTGCTGAAATACCAATCACAATAAACTGTGAAACAATATTTAAATTTGAATAATTACTTTCGGCCAATGTCTGAAGAACATTCAAATTATCAATAAGCGCATAAGCCCTTTTATTTTTTGCTATTTCAATTAGGAATGAGTCATTTATTTTTGAAAAGAAATGTTGAGCTGCATACAAACTGTATGGTTCTGTTTGGTAGCAGATAAATTCGTTTTCCATTATTCTGTCAATTTTATAATTGCCTTCATTTATATAATAGCCCAGAAATTTTCCTATATTTATACAGTCACTTTTTAATGCAGCAAATTTAACCTGAACCTCTTTGCTTATTGACTCTCCGTCTGGAAAAATATGTGCAATGTTATTTTCTATATAACCAAAGCAATCAAATGCGCTGCCTCCATTTTCCAATCCAAAGTTATAATATGAATATTCCAAATATGATTTTAACTGGTTGGAATTTTGCGGCTGAACAAACAAAGGAATTTCCTTGCTTAAATATCCGCCAAAGACCCATCCATATTCTGCCTCTTCGCTTTTCCACTCGTAACGTGGAATCAAAATCTCCACCCACGGGGCCGTAATGCCGTCAATAGTTTCTTCTTTTCCAATTGCAACAACTTTGACAGGAAGCCTGTGAGGAAGTCCGCAAAGCCTGTTGGATTTTAGAGATGGATTATCCCTGACGCGTAATCCCTCCTCTGAATCAACATACATAGTGTCGATTACTTTGTCATTTTCATAAAAAAGACTTTTGCCCGCGAATGTTGAGGATACTAAAACTATTAAAGAAAATAATACACAAACTATTTTTTTCATTTTTACAACCTCTGCACCCCAGTGGCATGTCCACATAACAATTGCTTAAACGGTGGCGCGGCTTGACCGCGACATCCGCTTTGAAGCTTTGTTATGTGTTTATTCTACTTCAAATAACCACCATAGCACCAGCCTACGATTCCTTTTTTAATATCTTTTCCTTCCTTGTCTTTTGCTCCTGCTTGGACTTCAACTTTTACCCAGTTGCTGTTGATGCTGTCAATAGTTTCTGCTTTACCCAGTTCAAGGATTTTTACTTTAGTACCGGCGGACATTATGGTAAGAACCTGGGTTGTAGTGGCTTCGCCAGAACGGAGTTTTAGGTTTTCGGTGACAGTCATTGTTTTGTTTTTTGTAACGTTGGTGGAAGTTGTCGTTTTTGCTGTTTGAACAGCAGATGTTCTTTTGCTTCCATCGTAGTCACAAGAACCGTCGGCGTGGCGGGGCCAGGTGACTTTGGAAAGATCACATTTATTATTATATATAAGATTCTTGAACTGCTCTAAAGATTCATCATCCATCCTTGCATATGTTGTAAATGGATATTTTATATCTTTGTCATAATAAAGATATAAATAATCTCCATCTTCAACGAAAATAAGAGTATTTGAATTGGATTTTCTAAGAATTGTCCAGTCTAAAAAAGACCAAAAATACCAATCAGCTTCTTCACCATAATGTTTTTCTTGGAAACTAATTATAGTTTCATCTTTTTCTTTTTGAAGAGTTTTTATATCAATAATTATTCCCTTTCCCAACATCATTCTATTATTTGAAATAGTGTTTGATAATGTTTTAACTAACTGTATTTTTTCAAAAGGAAAAAAATTCTCTTCATACCATTTATGAATTACGGTCCCATCAGGTTCATCCCATATAGTATCTTTAAATAAATTACTTTCGGGAAAAATACTTTTTAGGGCATTCCTATCTGATTTGTATAATGTATCAAAATATGCAACTAAGTAATAGTTTTTATTATCCAGTCCAATTATAAAATCATTATATAATTCGGTTGCAAATAAATATAAAAACGCATGTGATACAAAGAGAATAAATAAAAATACTTTTTTCATTCTTCCTCCAAAAGCACCCCAGTGGCATGTCCACATAACATAATTTCCCCCTATCCCGCTAAGTGCTTTTATGTTGTAGGTCTGCCGGGTAAAATTCATTGTGGGATTTATTGTTTCTTTAGTATATGATATTTTTTATGGAAACACCAGTGTTATGCTGCTTCTGCCTAAAATCCGGGGCTGCGGTGGGACTTTCGGCCAAGGCGGTAAGATTGTATTTTCCTCTGCGATGTGCTATAATTCTGCCGATTCACGCGGAGGAAAGATGACTGACGGATACATCCATTCTATAGAAAGCTTTGGTGCCGTAGACGGGCCTGGAATGCGCTACATTGTTTTTACGGCAGGTTGCCCTCTAAGATGCGCTTTTTGCCACAACCCAGACACTTGGAACATGGCGGAAGGCAAGAAGATGTCTCCGGAGGAAATACTGGAAGATGCCTTAAAGGACAGGGCCTACTGGGGAACAAAGGGCGGAATTACCGTTTCCGGTGGAGAGCCTTTGATGCAGCTGGATTTTTTGCTTGACCTTTTTACCCTTGCAAAAAAAGAAGGCGTCAACACCTGCATAGACACGTCCGGCGGTCCCTTTACAAAAGAGGGTGAATGGTTCAAGAAGTTCCAGGAGCTTATGAAGGTTACGGACATACTTCTTATGGACATAAAGCACATAGACCCTGCCGAGCACGAAAAGCTTACCGGCCGCCCCAATGCAAACATAATAGAAATGTTCCGCTACCTGGACGAAATTAAAAAGCCCATCTGGATCCGCCACGTGCTTGTTCCCGGAATTAGCGACAAGGACGAATACCTTGAACGCACCCGCGACTTTATCCGCACGCTCGGAAACGTAGAGCGCGTGGAAATTCTTCCCTACCATACGCTTGGAATTGCAAAGTACAAGGAACTTGGCATTCCCTACCGCCTGGAAGGAACCCCAATGCCAAGCCAAGAGCGCGTAGAAAATGCCCGCCGCATCCTAGAGTGCGACAAATACGACGCCTGGCAAAAGTAATTGCATAAAGGGGGCTTAAAGCAGATTATCGGGTCTAGCCCGATAATGACACCCTTTCTGCCGGGAATGGAAGTGCTTTCGTGTTAGCATTCCATTTCTTCTAAAATTCACTAAAATTAATTTTTACGATTATTTTCTTATGCAAAAGAATCTGGAAATCAGTTTAGGGTGCAACGGTGGTAGTGGAGCCCTAAACTGATTTCCGTGTCTGCAATTATCAGTTAAAGAACATGCGTGCTTGTTCCACTTCTGCTTTGAATTTTTCGTCTATTACAGGAGGATGGTCTGTAAAATAAAGGATTTGCTCCAGCTCTTCCTGTGTGTGTACGCCCCAGACCGGAACCACGTTTTCAAATTCGTTAAGGAAGCCAAAGGCAAGAGGAATGTTTGTGATGACCCCTCCGTTAAGAGGCTGCATTGCAATAAAGCCCACGTTTTTTTCTGCACACTCTTTTACAAAGTCCGCAACTATGTGGCTTGAAATCATGTTGAATGGAAACTGAATCACTTCGTAGAGGCCGCTTTCCAAAGCCTGCTGGGCAATGTCCAGGTTGTCGGTGGCAATTCCCGTGTGGCGCACAAGGCCTTTTTCCTTGAATTTTTCCAGGGCAGAATAAAGTTCCCCGTTGTTCGTGGGTGAGGGCAGGGTCTTTGGGCTTTCCAAAGAGTAGAGGTCTATGTAGTCGCTTTCCAAGCTTTCAAGGCTTTCGTTAAGGTCTATGACAAGCTGTTCCGCAGAGAAGGCCTGGCTTTTTGTGGAAAGAATAACATTCTGCCTAATTCCGTGCAGTGCTGAACCAAGGCGCTTTTCGCATGTTACCTTGCTTCTGGAGATGTCAAAGAAATTTATTCCCGCATCGTATGCCTGGTGAACGATTGCGCATGCCTTTTCTTCTGCCTGCTGGCCAAAAGCTTCCATTTCCTTGCAGTCAAGGCTCATGGCACCAAATGCAGTGCGGCTTACGAGAAGGTTAGTTTTTCCGAGCGTAATGAATTCCATAAGTACCTATTTCAAGGGGAGGGACCCCCCCCTACTCCGTTTTCGCAGTGAAACTTCAAGCGAGCGAGGGTTTTCCCTGCTTGAAACTTCGTTGCAAGTGCCCCTTAGACCCCTCCCTTTCCCGGCACGGTTTAGGGGGTTCACCCCTAAAAACCCCAATTTTAAATGTGTCGAGCATGGGGTAAAGATAAAGAAAAAGCCGGGACATATCCAATAAGATTAAAAATTGTCGCTTTCGGACTTTGCTATAAAACCTATGACAACTTGTTCTTATTAGATAGTCTCCGTCTTACATTTAATTCGTTTCTAAACGGCTTAGCGGACTACCGGCTTGTAGTTTGCGATTGCGTTGTGGATAAAGCCGCGGAGTTCGCTGATTTTTACACGCTCCTGCTTCATGCTGTCGCGGAAACGCAAAGTGACTGTGCCAAAGTCTGGGTTTGGAGAACCGTCTTCTTTTGTCTCGTGGATTGTTTCGTAGTCAACAGTGATGCAGTAAGGGGTTCCAACTTCATCCTGGCGGCGGTAGCGCTTTCCTACAGTTCCGCTCTGGTCGTAGTCTGTAACAAAGTCTTCCTTGAGCATGGTGCGGATTTCCTGTGCCTTTTCTGCAAGTCCGTCCTTCTTCATAAGAGGAAGAACTGCAACCGTGATAGGGGCTAAGCGCGGGTGAAGGTGAAGAACAGTGCGGTAGTCTTCCTTTCCGTCTGTGCCAACATTCTGCTCTTCGTAAGCTTCGCAGAGGAAGGCGAGGAAGTTGCGGTTAAGACCGGCGGATGTTTCTATAACGTAGGGCGTGTAGCTCTTGTTGCCGTCTTCCTGGTCAATGTAGTTCATATCCTTGCCGCTAGTCTTTGTGTGCTGTGAAAGGTCAAAGTCAGTGCGGTTGTGGATGCCTTCAATTTCTTCAAAGCCAATGGGGAAGTTGTACTGGATGTCGTAAGCGTCCTTTGCGTAGTGGGCAAGCTTGTCGTGGTGGTGCCACTGCAGGTTCTTTTCTGCAATGCCGTACTTAAGGTAGAAGGCCCAGCGGTACTTGCGCCATTCTTCAAAGATGCCGTCATCTGTTCCTGGCTTGCAGAAGTATTCCATTTCCATCTGCTCAAATTCGCATGTGCGGAAGATGAAGTTCTTAAAGATAATTTCGTTGCGGAAAGATTTTCCTACCTGTGCAACGCCGAATGGAATCTTCATGCGGTTTGACTGGACGATGTTCTTAAAGTCTGTAAAGATACCCTGGCATGTTTCCGGGCGAAGGTAGATAAGGTGTGAGTCGTCTGCAACCGGTCCCTGGTATGTCTTGAACATAAGGTTGAATTCGCGTACGGCTGTGTACTTGCGGTTCTTGCTGCCGCAGGTTGGGCAGTTGATGTTTGCGTCTATAAAAGCCTTCATCTCTTCGTGGGTCATTGTGTCTACAGGCTTTCCGGGGTTTGTTTCCGGGTGTGAAGAAACAAAATCTTCTATTAACTGGTCTGCGCGGAACCTTGCCTTGCATTCTGTACAGTCAATCATTGGGTCTGAAAAGTGGGCAACGTGGCCCGAAGCTTCCCATGTCTTGTGGTGCTGGAAAATTGCGCTGTCAAGACCAACAACGTCGTCGCGCAGCTGGGTCATGTAGTGCCACCATTCGTTCTGTATGTTGCGCTTAAAGTCTACACCGAGCGGACCGTAATCCCAAGCGCCGGCCTGTCCGCCGTAAATCTCTGAGGCCTGGTAAACAAAGCCGCGTCTCTTGCAAAGACTAATAATCTTGTCCAAAGTACATGAATGGTCAACCTTTTTTTCTGCCATAAATAAAAACTCCTTTGCCGGCACCGGATTGTACCGGACATTGTATTGGAGTACCATCTTAGCATAAAAACCGACTCGGGGCAAGGCATGGACTTTGCATGTGAGTTTGCATGGGCAAGGGGGGAAGTCTCCCCCTCGGCTTCAAAGGCAAGTCGCTCCACAAATGCCAAAAGCGGCAAGCACACAAATCCGTTAACCGTCACCCTGAACATGTTTCAGAAGCTGTACCGCTACGGCATGCCTGCTCTAAAAACAAGCCGCTTCCGTCATTTGTTCCGCTTTGTTGCCTTTTCCGCCTACCCCCTCTGCGGGCTCAAACGCCGCCCGCAACGCCCGCTTAAATTGATTTGTGTTACCATAAAAAATCCCGCGAGTAACCGCCAACATAATACCGCTCGCTGAGCCCGTCGAAGCGACAATTTTTTTCCATTTTCTATCACATAATGAAAGTCATACCTGCTAAGATAAAGATAAAATTGCCATAAAACTCCATTTTACACATTGCAAAAGCGGGTGTACAATGGAAATAGCTTTAATTTGCACAAGGAGCCTTTATGACAAGAGCTGAACTGGAAGAAGACATAAGCATTGGCGACACCGTAAAGATTACAACAAAAAGCGGTGAATTCACAGGCCGTGTGGAAGCGTTTGGAGAGAGCGCGGTAAAGCTTACCAACCCGGAGAACGGAAAGCCCAAGCGCATAGCCTACGACTTTATTATGGAATACGACACGGATATTGCACCTGGTTCAGACGTAATAAGCATTAGTGTGGACAGTGAATCCAAACTTGTTGCCATCCCAGGCACAAAGTACAGGATGGGGCAAACCCAGGTAACCCAGCGCCTCTACAAGAAAGTGATGGGTGTAAATCCAAGTTACTTCCAGCATTCCAATGATAACCTTGATGCCGAGCAGAGGGATGCACTTGAATGCAACACGGCAAACAACCCTGTGGAAAATGTAAGCTGGTTTGATGCCGTCTGCTTCTGTAACAAGCTTAGCATTATGGAAGGCCTTACCCCCGCATATTCCGTAGCCGGAGAGACAGTCCCCGAAAACTGGGGCTACACACCCCACCAGGGCGAAAGCATAGATTCCGACGTGGACTGCGACTTTAGCGCAAACGGCTACAGGCTCCCCACAAACGATGAATGGGACAAAGCCGCAAATGGAGACGAAAGCTACACATATTCCGGCAGCGATGACTTGGACGAGGTTGGCTGGTACGATAACAACAGCAACAACGTAACGCATCCTGTGGCTCAAAAAATAGCCAACGAATACGGTTTGTACGACATGAGCGGCAACGTGGTTGAGTGGGTGTGGGAGTCTTACCCGGACAACCCAGCCAGCCGCTTCGACCGTGGCGGCAGCTACTACGACTACGCAGACTACTGCGAGGTGTCCATCCGCTTCTACTACGACGCGTACAACCGGGGCTATGACTTGGGTTTTCGCCTCTTGCGCCCCCAAGACTAGCAGGCAACAGTCCTTACCGGTGGAAAGCAGGCATAGGGGCAGCGTATGTGCCACTGAAGTAAAAGTAAACAGACTTTTTCGGTAAAAAAAACTGCGCATTTGTGTCGCAAAATGAATTTCCTCTGCATATATATAAGTAGAGGAGATTTAATTGGCATGAAAAAACACTTGTACCACCGGAAGCCAGTTGACGAACTGACCTTCACCGACGATGGAATGTTCCAGGCAGTAATGCGCGACCCGGACTTGTGCGCAGAACTTGTTGAAAGGCTGCTTAATATAAAAGTCAGCCGTATTGAGTACCCGGAACTGGAAAAAACGATTGCGCCATTCTTTTCAAGCAAGGGTGTGCGCCTTGACGTGTACATAAAGGACTCGGACAAGGTGATAGACGTTGAGATGCAGTCGCGGGAACCGGTTGCACTTCCCCAGAGAACCCGCTACTACCAGAGCATGATAGACGCGGACTGCTTTGCAAAGGGGCAGGATTATTCAGAGCTTAAGGCAAGCTACATAGTATTCATCTGCAAGAGCGACCCCTTCCGTGATTTAAACGGCAAGAGGCCCGGACTTCCCCGCTACACCCTGACCACAAAGTGTCAGGAAATAGCAGGCCTAAATTTCGATGACAAAATCATGAAAGTGATTTATAATGCAAGTGGATACGAAAAGGAAAAAGACGCAAGGGTGCGTGATTTCCTTCACTTTGTATATACAAACGACCCAAAAGAAGATGATTTTTCTTTCCGCCTTACGCAGCGGGTCGAGATGCTAAAGCAGAACGTGCAGTTCCGGGAGGTTTATGCCGCAATGGATTTACGCGAAATGGACATACGCAGGGAAGCCTTGGCAGAAGGTATGCAGCAGGGATTATCCAAAGGTAAGATTCAAGGAGCTATAGATTCCGCAGTGATTGCCGTAAGGGAATTCAATATTGCCCCTCAGCTTGCCGCCCAGAAAATGAACGTACCTCTGGATGCAGTAATGGAAAAGCTTGGTCTGCCATATAAATCTCCCCAAGCAAACTGCCAGCCAGTTTAAGATTTATGCTGCAATGGAGCAAGTCTTTGTGCTAGCAGAAACCGAATTGCAAACTTTGTTGCATAAATAAATCTACTCTGCTGCGCCAAAGCACCGTTCGCTGAGCCAGTCGAAGCGATATTTCTTTGCAACCACGCCCCTTCGACAGGCACAGGGAGCGATGTCTCTTTGCAAGCAAGTCCTTTAGCAATTGACAGCACGGCAGGGATTGGAGTGGACCGCAAGGTGTCCGAAGGACCGCGCGCCGTAAGGCGGGCAAGCCACGGAAAGCCCGTAAAAAATGGCCTCCTTGCCATTTTTTACTTACAGGTTTTCTGACGAAAACCTGCAAATTTTTCCGCAAACATTTGACGCGCCCTCCATGGCGCTCCTTGTTTTACATTAAAAAATGGTAAGATGTTCTTTGGGGATGCGAGTGTTCTGCAGAAAAAAGTGCCGCAAGAAGAAAATGAGACGTATTAAAATTTAACAGTTCTTTTGCTTACTGTTTTGCTGCGAGTTTTTGCAGGGCTGCCACAACGTCTTCGGCTTCCTTTTTGTTCATTACGCGCACAATCTTTATGTCCGTGTCGTTTGTCTGGGCGGTGATGGGGTTGCCGTTTGCATCTTTTTTGCCAAGAATCTGCACGATGGGGTTCTTGGGGTTGTCCGGGGCCACGTCTACAACCTGGGCAAGCTTTCCGTTTGAAAGGTAGACGAATGCGCCTATTGGGTAGATTGAAAGGCTGTAGAGCAGGGCCTTCAGTACCGTGTCGTCGTACTGGTGGTGCGGGTTCTTGAGCATTTCTATCATTGCGTCGTAGGTGGTGCGGGCTTCCTTAAAGTGCCTTGGGGCAGTGATGGCCTCGAATGAGCAGGCAACGGCTATAATCTTTGCGTAGAGGGAGATGTTGTTTCCCCTTATGCGACGCGGGTAGCCGCTTCCGTCTTCGCGCTCGTGGTGGTCAAGGATTCCGAGCAGGATGTTGAGCGGGAAGTTCATATCCTTGAGTATGTTGTAGCTGATAATCGGGTGTGTAAGAATCTGGTTTCGCTCCGCCGGTGTCAGGGCTGTGTCCTTCATGTAAAGGTTGGGGGAGAGGCGCAGCATTCCAATTTCGTGCAGCACGCTTGCAACTCCCAGTTCTATTAGCTTTGGCTGGGGCATTCTAAGCTGGAGTCCGATTGTGATTGCAAGAACTGTTGAGCGCATTGAATGGCTTACGAGGAAGTTCTTGTTGCGAAGTTGCAGGCTTGGGATTATGCGAAGAACGTAGCGGCGGTTGTCCGTGATGAAGGAGCAGAGTTCCTTTATGGTTTCGTTGAGTTCATCCGCATTGATTTTTTTCTGCGTTACGTATGTCGTAAAAATGCTTTCTATATATTTGAGGTACTTGTCGTAGATTTCCTGGACTATTTCCATGCGGGACTTGTCGCTCTTTGTTTCCTTGCGGGCTTCTTCCAAGGCCTTGTGGATTTCAGGGTTTGCCTCTTTTTCTTCCTTTACTTCTTCCGCTTCTTCTACTATATTCTTTACTTCTTCAGTTTTGGAAAGGATTGCCTTGGCCTTTTCGTTGTTCAAGTCGGGCTTTTCCGTCTTTTCGCCCTGTTCCTTTGCTGTGTCGACCTTGCTTTCCTTGCCTTCGCTGGACAGGTTTTCAAAATTCCATTGCTTGAGCGCATTGATGACTCCAAGTGTCAGAGGGCAGCCGGCAGGTGTGATGAGAAACTGTGGATCCAGGTATACGTCTGCTGTAAAAACTGTGTTGGCTCGAATTTGCGAAACTTTATAATTGTCCATAGAAAACCTCATTTCTGATTATCGGCACAAAGCGCAAAATGTTTAGGGCTGGCTGATGTACCTGCCTTTGGCGGGCGTTTGGTGGGCAGGGATACGCTCGGAACATAAAGAATTTATGCGGGCAAAAAAAAGCCGGAATCGTTAAGCATGTCGGATTCCGGTTTTTAATGAAAGATTTGGATACTGTGCTCTTTTCCGGCAGCCGTCTGGATGTCTGATGACCCGTCCGCCAGAAACTCTTTGTCAAGCACATTTATAATATCGGAGGGGCTCTGCAAAACTTGAATGAATTCATGATTTTTTTCGATTATTTTATGGGAACCTTTAAAAAGTTAAGTTTTTGGAGGCATCTTTGAAAAAGCGATGTTTTATGGGCTGCCGTAGTGATGTTCATACTTCTCCAGATGTTCATGCTCCTACAATAGAAAAAAAGCGAATTTTGATATTTTGCCTAAAATCATGCTATTTTTTATTTTGCCATGGTGTATTCTTATTAAAAAGTTTGATTTGATTTTTGCATCTGCATGAATTTCTTGCTTTTTTCAGAAAAACTGCATATATAGTGTGCCCCCAAGTAAAGGGTAGCCGAATTTTTATTAATCCGGCACTCTGTTTTGCGATTTTCTCTAAAAAACTAATAATTCATCACTAATTTTTAAGAGTTCCGTCTGTGGACTTTTTGGATTAGCTTGCTTTTTTCACTAAAAATCAAACAAATCATCACTAAAAATTGGGAAATTTATTGCAAAAAAGTGCTTCAAAATAAAAAAAACGAAATATTTATGTGATATTTTCGTTGAATTTTGACAATTTTAGCAGAAAAATGACATCGCCTTTTTTGAAGTGGTGTAATCTTACATGTATGAGAAACGGAAAGCCAACAGGTGTTTTGGGTGTCAAAGCGCTTGTGGTGACCGTAATTTTTTTAATGCAAAAATAGGAGTTTAGCATGAAGAAATCTCTTTTAGCTTTGAGTGGTGTTCTTTGCGCAGCTGCAATGCTTTCTGTTGGCTGTAAGAAAGAACAGGGTGCAGCTGGTGCAGCTGGTGCAACTGGTGCAGATGCAAACAAGAACCTTGTTGTATGGTCATTTACAGACGAATTGGAAGGTATGATCAATGATGAGAACTTCGGTTACAAGAAGGCTCATCCTGATATGACAGTTGAGTACTCTCTCACACCAACTGACCAGTTCCCCAACAAGCTTGACCCAGTTCTCGCTTCTGGCAACGGAACACCTGATGTTTTCGCTCTTGAAAACGCATTCGTACGCAAGTACATCGAAGAAGGTCCAGAGCTCTTGCTTCCTCTCGATGATGTATACGCAGAAGTAAAGGACAAGATGGCTGACTACCCAATGCAGATTGGTTCTTACAACGGCCACGTTTACGGTATGGCATGGCAGGTATGTCCTGGTGCTGTATTCTATCGCCGCAGCCTTGCAAAGCAGATCCTCGGAACGGACGATCCAGCAGAAGTACAGAAGTACATGTCTGACCTTACAAAGTTCCTTGAACTTGCAGAAACAATCAAGACAAAGACAAACAACACTGTAAAGATCGTTTCTACAACTGGCGACTTGTTCATGCCTTACAAGGGTGCTCGTAAGGATCCTTGGGTTGTAAACGGCAAGCTCGTTATTGACCCAGCTATGGACCAGTACATGGAAATGTGCAAGACTATGCACGACAACGAATACGATGGCCGCGTAGGACAGTGGTCTGAAGGTTGGTTCGCTGGTATGAAGGATGCCCTCAAGGACGAAAAGGGTAAGGATGTAAAGGTATTCTCTTACTTCCTCCCAACATGGGGTCTCCACTATGTTCTTAAGACAAACGCTGAAGGTACAGCTGGTGACTGGGCAATGTGCCAGGGTCCTGCAAAGTACTACTGGGGTGGTACTTGGATTGCTGCATACAAGGGAACAAAGAACCCGAACGCTGCTAAGGAAATGATTAAATACCTCGTTTCTGATGACGGCTTCTGCGAAGGCTATGCAAAGAAGACAGGTGATACACTTGGTAACCTCCATACACAGGCTGCAATCAAAGATACATTCTCTGAACCATTCCTTGGTGGCCAGAACCACTACGTAGAATTCTGCGAAATGGCAAAGGGTATCGACGGAAAGCTTATCCAGGGTACAGACCAGGCTATCGAAGCTCTTTGGAGCGAAGCTGTTGCTGCTTATGCAAACGGCGAAAAGTCTAAGGAAGATGCTTTGAACGAGTTCAAGGCTCAGGTTAGCTCAACACTTGGATTCTAATTAAAATCTGAATTCATTATCTGACCCTAAGGGCGCGGACATTCATCTGACTAAAATCATTGAGTGGGCCGCGCCTTTTTTTTTCAGTAAAAATTGATCGCACGTGGAGGCGAGGATGGCAACTAAGAAAATAGTATCGGATCGTATAAATAAAAAGGGTTACTTTTTTGTTATACCTTTCGTGCTTGTATATTTATTGTTCAATTTCTGGCCGACAATTTATACTTTTATCTTGTCAGTCGGTAACTTGAAGGGATTTGGCAAACTTAAGATTATCGGTTTTGCCAACTTCGTTAGGCTTGTAACAGACAAATACTTCTGGGGCTCTGTTGCAAATACGTTTATAATTTGGGGCATCAACTTCCTGCCGCAGCTCGGCATTGCCCTTTTGCTTGCAGTTTGGTTTACGGACGTAAAGCTCCGTCTTAAGGGAACAGGTTTGTTCAGGGCTATTTTCTACATGCCCAACCTTTTGACAGCTGCATCTGTTGCTCTTTTGTTCAAGAGCTTGTTCGGATATCCAGTAGGTCCTGTCAACCAGTTGCTTCTGGGATTTGGACTTGTGGAAAAAGCCTATCAGTTTGACCGCAATGGATGGGCTTTGAGATTTATAATTGCATTCATCCAGTGGTGGATGTGGTGTGGCCAGACTCTTATTCTTTTGATGGCTGGTATCACCAGTATTTCGCCTTCGCTATATGAATCTGCTACGATTGACGGTGCCAACGACTGGCAGTGCACGTGGAAGATAACAGTTCCTCTGCTCCGCCCGATTATGTTCTTCCTGCTGATTACGTCAATGGTCGGTGGTATGCAGATGTTCGATATACCGTTCCTCTTGACGGATATGCGCGGTGGTGTAAACTTCATGTGCCGTACAATGGCGGTTTACATGTACAACATCGGCTTCCAGGGAACAAACCAGTATTCTTACGCAGCAGCAATTGCTATCGGAATGTTCATTATTACAGTTGTCCTTTCAAGGCTCATCAACTGGCTTACAAGTGACCACTCCCGCGTAAAGCATGTTGTAGAGGAGGCCAAATAATGCAGTATTCATCAAAACGTGCCGTAAAGTCTTCCATTATATACTTTGTAATGATTGTCCTTACGCTTGTTGCAGTTGTTCCTATATGGATCATGCTTATAAACGCAACCCGCTCTACGGAAGAAATAAACGCTGGTCTTGCACTCGTCCCGACTGGCCATGCTTGGCAGCAGACTGTGTACAACTTGCACACTCTTACCAACCGCGGCTTTAAGATTTGGAGAGGCTTCTTAAACAGTGCAATAATCTCCTTTGGTACGACAATCCTCTGCGTTTACTTCTCTACCCTTACCGCCTACGGTATTTACGTATACCACTTTAAGGGCAAGAAGTTCCTCTGGGGTCTTGTCATGTTCCTTATTATGCTTCCTGGAACCCTTTCCTTCATCGGTTTCTACCAGTTCATGGCATTGCTTGGACTGACCGGCAACTGGAAGGGATTCATTCCTCTTACCATTCCGTCCATCGCATCTGCTGCAACGGTAATGTTCATCCACCAGTACATGGAGTCAATCCTTTCGCTTGAGCTTATCGAAGCGGCCCGTATTGACGGTGCAGGTGAATTCTTTACCTTCAACAGAATCGTACTGCCAATCATGCAGCCAGCTATGGCAACTCAGGCAATCTTCGCCTTTGTTGGAAGTTGGAACAACTTCATGACGCCGTCCGTAATCATTACGAATGAAGACTATGCAACCCTTCCTATGTTGGTACAGAAGCTCCGCGGTGATATTTACCGTACGGAATTCGGTGGAATATACTTGGGAATCGCAATTTCGCTTATCCCGATTATCATATTCTACGCAATCATGTCTCGTTACATCATTGCCGGTATCACAATGGGTTCCGTAAAGGAATAGTACTGTTCGATGCTAGGGGAGGGCAGTGCTTGGCTTTTGCTTAGGCTTTAAGCCTGCTCTTCCAAAATATTTGTAGTTGCCTATCATAATATAAAAGGCCCCTTGGGTTTTTACCTTGGGGGCTTGTCTTGTATATGAATAAAAACAAAGGAGAAAGAGAGTATGGCAAGCAGTGGCGAGAAAACCGTCAGGCTTAATAATCCAATTTTACCGGGATTCCATCCCGACCCTTCCATTTGTGTTGCAAATGGAGAATACTTTATAGCGAATTCAACCTTTGAATGGTATCCTGGCGTTGAAATTTCGCGCTCAAAGGACTTGGTCCATTGGACTACAGTTCCATCGCCCTTGAACGAAACCCGCCTTCTTGACATGCGCGGCGAAAAGGCTTCTTGCGGAATCTGGGCACCTTGCCTTTCCTATAGCGATGGTTTGTTCTATCTAATCTATACAAATGTACGGAATTGGGACGTTAGCCCAATGAAGGACTGCCCAAATTTCCTTACAACGGCACCTTCAATAGAAGGCCCTTGGTCAGACCCTGTTTTTATGAACGCATCTGGGTTTGACGCTTCCATGTTCCATGATGATGACGGCCGCCACTGGTATCTCAACATGGAATGGGACTACCGCCAGACTGGTCCCCGTCAGTTCAGTGGAATAATGCTACGTGAATACGATCCCCTAAAAAAATGCCTCGTCGGCGAAAGAAAAAAGATTTTTTTAGGAACAGATATAGGCCTTGTGGAAGGCCCCCATATTGTAAAGAAAAACGGATGGTACTATATACTTGCTGCGGAAGGCGGAACTTCCTATGAGCATGCAATCACGGTTGGCCGCTCCCGCAACATAGAAGGCCCCTACGAAGTGCACCCCGACAACCCTTTGATTACGGCCTACGGACACCCGGAGCTTATGCTCCAGCGCTCAGGACACGGAATCTGGTGTGACTCACCCGACGGAAAGCACACCTACCTTGCATATCTTTGCGGCCGCCCACTGCCGGGAACACTTGGCAATGCCTTTACCCGCGGAAAGTGCGTCTTGGGTAGGGAAACAGGCATTGCGGAGATTGTCTGGAAGGATGACTGGCCCTATGTTACACAGGGAGACGGCACTCTTTGCAACAATCCTCCGCCATATGTTGACGTTGCTGTCCCTGCGGACAATGACGGAATTCAGACGGCTCCGGGAACAGGTCCTTCCCTGATACACTACGACTTTGCCAAGGGCATTCATGATGACTTTAAGACGCTGCGCCGCCCGCTTACGGAAAAAATTGCTTCCGTAAAAGCCCGCCCCGGATTCCTTCGCCTCTACGGAGGACAGTCACCATGGTCAACTTATGAGCAGTCACTTATTGCCCGCCGCCAGGAAGACTTTAAGTTCCGTGCGGAAACAAAGGTTGAATTTGAGAGTGACTACTTCCATCAGTATGCTGGAATGTGCTATCGTTATGATGAAGAGACCCAGTATCTTTTGCAGATAGGCCATGACGAGCGCCTTGGCAAAATCATACAGGTGAATACGATACTGCCCGGAAAGCTTATTCAGGGAATGCCCATGCAGATTCCTGAGGGAAAGCCGGTTTACATGCGCCTTGAAGTGGACTATGGCCTTGCCGAATTTGCCTATTCACTGGACAAAAAGAGCTGGCACAGGATGAGGCCTCTTTGCGACGCATCCGTTTTGAGCGATGAGTATTCATCCGACGGTTTTACCGGTGCCTTTGTGGGAATCTTCTGCGTAGACACTGAGATGTATTCAAAACCAGCTGACTTTGAGTATTTCGAATACGAGCGCCTGGCATAATTTTGAGCATGAATTTCTTAAAAAGGAGAAGAATATGGCATTTTTACTTGGAATTGATTTAGGAACAAGCGGAACAAAGACTGTTTTGTTCAACCTGGACGGAACTGTTGCCGCTTCTAAAACAATTGAGTACCCCCTTTACCAGCCTCAGAACGGTTGGGCAGAACAGGATCCTGCCGACTGGTTCAATGCGGTTTGCGGAACGGCAAAGGCCGTTATGGCACAGTCCGGAGCAAAGCCTTCAGACGTAAAGGGCATTGGCATTTCAGGCCAGATGCACGGTCTTGTAATGCTGGACAAAGACGGAAACGTACTGCGCAAGTCAATCATCTGGTGCGACCAGCGTACAGCCGCTGAATGTGATGAAATTACCCAGAAGGTTGGAGCTTCCCGCCTTATAGAGATTACAGCAAACCCTGCTCTTACGGGCTTTACCGCCTCAAAGATTCTCTGGGTTCAGAAGCACGAGCCTGAGCTTTACGAAAAGTGCGCCCACATTCTGCTTCCAAAAGACTATGTGCGCTACATGCTTACAGGCGAATTTGCAACGGAAGTAAGCGATGCATCCGGTATGCAGCTTCTTGACGTTCCCAAGCGCCAGTGGAGCGATGAAGTTCTCTCTAAGCTTGGCATAGACAAGTCCCTTCTTGCAAAGGTATATGAATCTCCAGAGGTTACCGGAAAGCTTACCGCAAAGGCAGCAGCCCTTACTGGCTTGGCAGAAGGAACGCCTGTTGTTGGTGGTGCAGGAGACAATGCCGCCGCAGCCGTAGGAACAGGAACGGTTGTAGACGGAAGGGCCTTTACAACCATAGGAACAAGCGGTGTAGTTTTTGCACATACCACAAAGCTCAGCATAGATCCAAAGGGCAGGGTACACACATTCTGCTGTGCCGTTCCAGGTGCATGGCATGTTATGGGCGTAACCCTTGCCGCAGGTCTTTCTCTAAAGTGGTTCCGTGACAATTTCTGTCAGGACGAAATTACTGTTGCCGCAGGAATGGGAAAGGATCCTTATTTTGTTATGGACAAACAGGCCGAGCGCATACCGATTGGATGTGACCGCCTTCTTTATATGCCCTACCTTATGGGTGAACGCACACCTCACCTTGACCCAGACTGCCGCGGAGCATTCTACGGTCTTAGCGCAATGCACACAAGGCAGCACCTTTTGCGCGCAGTTATGGAAGGCGTTGTATACAGCCAGAGGGACAGCACTGAAGTCCTCCGCGAAATGGGCGTTACAATCAACGACATGTATGCCTGTGGAGGCGGCGGTTCAAGTCCTCTTTGGAGGCAGATGCTTGCGGACACCTTTAATTGTCCTGTTAAGACTGTGGCTTCCAAGGAAGGTCCTGCTCTTGGCGTTGCAATCCTTGCTGGTGTTGGAACAGGCGTCTTCTCCAGTGTACAGGAAGGCTGCGACAAGCTTATCAAGACAAATCCAGCCCAAATGCCAATTGCAGAAAATGTTCCCAAGTACGAAAAGGTATATCAGCTTTACCGCAAGATTTACCCGGCACTCAAGGAAACATACAAGGAACTGGCAAAGCTCTAGGCTAAGGCTTTTGGACTGCACTTTGGCAGCTTGCCATGCGTCCACTGCCATAAATTTGCCTTGAAAATTATAGGCTGCCTCTAAAAAATCTTCTTTGGGGGCAGCTTTGCTATTCTGCTTTACTATTCTCAAAAAAAAACTTTCCTTTTTAGCAAAGTGGGTATATAATTGTAGAAAAATACCAAATACGTGGCTGTATTTTGGCGCAAAAATAAAGGAGTATGGGTATGAAGATAAAATCTGTCTTCGGGAGCAGTTTTGTGCGCTACGGAAAAGTCCTTAAGGGCTACGACGTAAAAGAACTGCTCGAAAAACTTAATTCATCTACGGAAAAGCCCTTGGACAAGGTCATCTATGAACCTGGTGATTCCGGCCTGGAAGCTTTGGCGGTTGCCAAGCAGTTTTCTGTGAACGCTTACGGCGGAATGCCTGTTCAGGTGGGATACTGCAACGGCTCAAACACAAAGCTCAACTGCCTTGAATGGCACAGGGGCTCGGAGCTGAACATCCCTGCAGACGACATTGTCCTGCTTTTAGCACCCCTGCAGAAGGTAAAGAATGGCCGCATTTCTTCCAAAGACGTTGAGGCCTTTTATGTCCCCGCAGGAACCGTAGTCCAGATATACGAGACAAGTCTCCACTATGCACCATGCAATGCCGTAAAGGGTGGCAAGGTAAGCACGGACGGCTTCCGCGTGATTGTAGTCCTTCCCAAGGGAACAAATCTTGCAAAACCTGAACTTAAAGAAATTGACGCAGAAGACAAGCTCCTCTGGGCCGCAAACAAGTGGCTCATTGCACATCCGTCTTCTAGCGAAGCAAAGTCTGGTGCCTATGCAGGAGTAACCGGAGTCAACATCGATCTTGCAAAGAGCAAATAACAAACAGTAAAAGCTTCCCCTCCCTGCCTTGCCAGTTGATTTTGGGCTGGTTTTGGATTGGGGCGTTGCGGGGTGTCTCCGCAGAAGGGGTAGCGGACAACAAGAAAGTGAGGGGGAGGCGTAGCAAGCCCAACGGGCGCAGCTTCAAGCGAGGATTTCCCCTCATGGATAAAAATTTTTCAGATAATTTTATAGGAGTATAAGATGATTAACAACAAGCCAAAAGTAAAAATCGGTATCGTAGCTGTTAGCCGCGACTGTTTCCCGGAGTCCCTCTCTGTAAACCGCAGAAAGGCTCTTATTGACGCTTACACAAAGAAGTATGGCGCAGACGAAATCTACGAATGCCCGATTTGTATCGTAGAAAGCGAAATCCACATGGTTCAGGCTTTGGAAGACATCAAGAAGGCCGGATGTAACGCCCTTTGTGTTTACCTTGGAAACTTTGGTCCGGAAATTTCCGAGACTTTGCTTGCCAAGCACTTTGAAGGCCCCAAGATGTTCTGTGCCGCTGCAGAAGAGACATCAAAGAACGGCGGACTTATCCAGGGCCGTGGCGATGCTTACTGTGGTATGCTCAACGCATCTTACAACCTTAAGCTCCGCAACATCAAGGCTTATATTCCTGAATATCCTGTTGGAACTGCTGAACAGTGCGCAGACATGATTCATGAATTTGCACCGATTGCAAAGGCAGTTTACGCTTTGAACCACCTTAAGATTATTTCTTTTGGCCCGCGCCCACTCAACTTCCTTGCATGCAACGCACCAATCAAGCAGCTTTACAACATCGGCGTAGAAATTGAAGAGAACTCAGAGCTTGACCTCTTTGAATCATTCAACAAGCACGCTGGCGACGCACGCATTAAAGACGTTGCTGCAGACATGGCAAAAGAACTTGGCAACGGAAACAAGATTCCGGAAGTTCTTGAAAAGCTTGCACAGTACGAAATTACTTTGCTTGACTGGGTAGAAGCACACCGCGGCTACCGTGAATTTGTTGCGATTGCAGGCAAGTGTTGGCCGGCATTCCAGACACAGTTCGGCTTTGTTCCTTGCTATGTAAACAGCCGCCTTACAAAGATGGGCATCCCTGTTTCCTGCGAAGTAGACATCTATGGTTGTCTCTCCGAGTTCATCGGTACAGTTGTTTCCAACGACACAGTTACCTTGCTGGACATCAACAACACCGTTCCTCAGGACATCTACGACGAAGACATCAAGGGCAAGCACGGTCAGTACACAATCAAAGATACATTCATGGGCTTTCACTGCGGAAACACGGCTTCTACAAAGCTTTCCTTCTGCGAGATGAAGTACCAGATGATTATGGCACGCGCACTTCCACGCGAAGTTACAAACGGAACTTTGGAAGGAGACATCATGCCGGGCGACATCACATTCTTCCGCTTGCAGTCAACTTCCGACAACATCCTCCGCGCATACATTGCACAGGGCGAAGTTTTGCCGGTTGCCACACGCTCATTCGGCGGCATTGGTATCTTTGCAATCCCGGAAATGGGACGCTTCTACCGCCACGTACTCATCGAAAAGAACTTCCCTCACCACGGTGCCGTTGCATTCGGCCACTTTGGAAAGGAACTCTACGAAGTATTCAAGTACATCGGCGTAGCAGTAGACGAGATTGGCTACAACCAGCCTAAGGGCGTACGCTATCCAACAGAAAATCCATGGGCATAAATTTCGTTTTACCCTGGACTAATTTCAGGGGCTATGGATACTGTAATAGCTTGTACGCAACTATGTTCAGTATGACATAATCCTTTAAGAGACTGTCGAGTTTTCGGCAGTCTTTTTTTGATATTTATTTAGACTATTATATAAAGGTATGTTTATGAAAAAGATATTTTCCGTGGTAATTACAGTAGTTTTATCTTTTTTAATTATTAATTGCTCCAATTCATCTTCAAATTCGGAAACTGATCTTGAGACTGAACCTCCTGTTTCATCTCAAATAACGACTTATTATGATTCTCCTACAAATGCAGTTGTTACATATTGTGATATATCGCCATTTACAACTACTTTTATTGCCCCGGAAATAGCAGATGGGTATTATCAGTGTGCTGTTTTTGCAAACAGGTATGATAAAATTCCTGTAGGTTCAGCAGTTGAAATTGCAGCCAATGGGAAAACAATAAAATGCCTTGTTACAGATTACAGTCCTGCTGGATCTAGCATAGGGAATGGCTTTTTTGATCTTGAACGATCTGCCTTCGAGTATTTGTCTGATTTGTCGGTAGGGCCGTTGCCGGTAATTTTTAAGACCATTCCATATTCAACTGATGAAAATATCAAAATAAAGAGCAGAAATAATACAAATGAATATTATCTTGACTTTATAATTTACAATATGCGCTATCCTCTTAAAAAAGTGGAATTATCAACCGACGGTGGCGTAAATTTTTATAATATGAATATGCCGGAACATTTTAACTTTATTAATTTATCGGTTGCTAGTACGGGAGGAGTGCAGTTTGGCTTTGGAGCCAATAATCTTACATATTTTCGGTTGACTGATATATATAATCAAGTTGTAACAGCTAGTGTTGCTTTGACATCAGCAGACGCAGATGTGATATACGATTTGGGTGTTAATTTTAACTACTGATGGGCATATTAGGCTTTGCGCTTGTATTGTATACTTTTTATTAAAAATTAGCCATAGACTATGTACTATTCTTAACAGGAGAAAATATGTCTTTTAAGCGGTTGGGATTCCTTCCTTGGAATTTCAGCCGCTTATTTTTTTTGATATTTTTCTGGACGGTACTGCCAGCCACTCTACCATCCCTTCCTCGGCTAAAACCGGCCTTCATGCCAAATCGTCACCCGCTTTCCAGGGTTCCGGCTTTCGCCTCCATTGCCTAGGGGTTCGACAAGCTCACCCACCACGGCAACGGCTACGCCGCCCTTCCAATCGGGCGTATGACCCAGAAAAATCCATCCGTGGATTTTTCTGGGATTGCAGAATCGCTACGCAATTCTGCATGTTGCTAAGTCGCCCCTCCATGGGCTTTGTAATTTTTATCAAGTACGAAAATCCCTCCGTGGATTTTTTTTGGATCGGAGATTTGCAAGGCAAATCTCCGGGTTGCTAAGTCGCCCATCCATGGGCTCTTTGATTCTTTTCAAGTACGAAAAATCCCACACCTTAAAAAAAATCAACTTTTTTTTACGCATTTATGTCCAATTCCAAACTTTTACCTTCTATATATTATATGGAGGTAAAAACAAATGAGATTCATAAACAGAAAGTACAAAGATTCAGTCTTCACAGACTTGTTCGGCAGTGACCGCGACGGAAAGAAGAACTTCCTTGACCTTTACAATGCCCTCTCCGGCAGCGACTACAAGCTGGAGGACGTGACCATGGAGCGCAAGGTAATAGAGCAGTCACTCTACAAGACCTACAACAACGACGTAAGCTGGATAATTGACGGCAAACTGATCGTCCTTGTGGAGCACCAGTCCACGGTAAACAACAACATGCCCTTCAGGTGCCTTGAATACGTTACCCGCATCTACGAGACGATTGTCCCAATAGACAGGCGCTATGCCCAAAAGGTCTACAAAATACCCAACCCCGACTTCTACGTGGTCTATGTGGGAAAGGACAGCATGCCCCGTGAGCAGGAGCTCAGGCTTTCGGACGCATTCTATGAAAAGGATTCCAGCCGCCTCGACCTTGTGGTAAAGGTAAAGAACTGCACCGACCCAAAATTGTTGCCGATTGCAAAAAACTGTGCTATCCTAGAGGAGTATTGCCGCTTCATAGAGATTGTCGAGAGCACTTACAGCAGGCGCTTTCCCAGAAGCTCATTCAGGAAGGCAATAGAAAAGGCGGTTAGCGAGGGAATCCTTAGCGACTACCTTAGCAGAAAGACCCGGGAGGTAACAAACATGCTCTGTGCCAAGTACGACTACAAGATGGACATTGCCGTAAAACAGGAAGAAGCCTTCGAGGACGGGATGGAGAAAGGGCTAAAGCAAGGAATAGAACAAGGAATAGAACAAGGAATAGAACAGAAGGCTGTAGAAGCTGCTATAACTCTGGTGAGGGAATTCGGCATATCCGTGGAGGAAGCTGCTGAAAAGATGGGAGCCCCCTTGGATAAAGTTTTGGAAAAAATGTCCAACAAAAAAACCGGGAGGTAACAAACATGCTCTGTGCCAAATACGACTACAAGATGGACATTGCCGTAAAACAGGAAGAAGCCTTCGAGGACGGAATGGAGAAAGGGCTAAAGCAAGGAATAGAACAAGGAATGGAGCAGAAGGCGGTAGAAGCTGCTATAACTCTGGTAAGGGAATTCGGCATATCCGTGGAGGAAGCTGCTGAAAAGATGGGAGCTCCCTTGGATAAAGTTTTGGAAAAAATGTCCAACAAAAAAACCGGGAGGTAACAAACATGCCCTGTGCCTAACCAAAAGCCACTATTAACTCCCCCAAAAAAACTCCGATAGTCTAAATACAAAGACTTGAAATTTTGGAGATTTTTTAGAATATTGAGATTATGAGTGGGGAAAATCTATGAAACGGTTTGGCTTTTTTGCTGCGGCAATTTTTTTGGCGTCTTTGGTATTAAGCGGCGGGGCTTTTGCAAATGGAAGAAATCCCACCAGCCCGGAAATGGTTGGTGTAAAGGGCAGAAATTTTACCGTAGGAGTTACCGAAGTAACACAAAAACTTTACAGCTATGTAACCGGCACAAATCCGTCTTATTTTAAGGGCGACAACCTCCCCGTAACCAATGTAAGCTGGTACGACGCAATAATATTCTGCAACAGCCTTAGCAAAAGAGAAGGCCTAACTCCTTGCTACAGCCTTAACGGAACTACAGACATAAGCAAGTGGGGTGAGCGGCCAGAAAATTCAATCTGGTCTGAATGGTCTTCCGTAAGCTGCAACTTTGAGGCAAACGGCTACAGGCTTCCAACCAAAGAAGAATGGCTCTACGCTGCCCGTGGCGGAGAAAACCACAAGTATTCCGGAAACGAATATGTTGGCGGGGTGGCCTGGTACAACGTAAACAGCGAGCGCATGCCCCACGAAGTTGGCGAAAAATTCGAAAACGGCTACGGCATCAAGGACATGAGCGGCAATGTTTGGGAATGGTGCTGGGATCACTACGATGTTTACAGCACGGACATGGGCGGCAGCTACAGCGACGGCTCAAAGTTCTGCATACTGGACGGCCGGTCCGGCAGCATCCCCATGGTAACAAAAACCGCCAGCCTGGGGTTCCGCGTGTTCAGAAGCAGGTAGGGGAAAAGATGCTGAGAAGTTCGTTCTGCTGATTCAGAGCCGGCTTTTTGTTTCACTTCTTGTAATCTGTAATACCCAGCCTGTTACCAAATGGGTCTTCAAATTCAACTGCATTCCCTGTGCGGATTTTGTAGGGTTCCGAAAGGAATGCCAGGCCTGTCCCTTTTAATTCCTTATAGCTTTTTGTGACATCATCTACTACAAACCAGATTACGGGTTTTGCATCCGGGAACTTGTGCTTGTCTTTTAGTATGATGGCGGCTTCTTCTGTGCCAACGCTAAAGGCAGTCATTCCTATGTCCGAAAAATCAAATTTTAGTTTGAGCCCCAGTGTTTTTCCGTAAAAATCCTTTGCGGCGTCCATGTTGTCGATTGGTAGAAAAAAGTTGTCATAACTTTTCATTTTTAATGCCTCCTGTTGCATTTAGTGTTCTACATATAAGGATGCAAAATATTTTGTAAAGTTATGGGCGGGGTAAAAATTTATTTGAAAATTTCAATTACTTTTAAAAACCAGGTCTTGGAAGGTTTTGCTTCTGGCATGTGCGAATACAGGTAATTTACTTTTGCACGGACTTCGCCGTCAAAGCGATAATCTTTTTCTTTATAGTCAAGGCGGGATATTGTCTTTTTCATCAGTGACTTATTTTTTTCATGTGATTCCCTAAACTTAATCCAAGCGGTACAACTGCAGGGATTTTTTGCATCAATAAGATTGCAGTGGTCGGCAAAGAAGGAATCCAAATTCATTCTTGCCCTGAACAAAAGACCTTTGAGCGTATTTGGTGAAACTTCAAGAAGCTCTGCCTCGTAATCCGCATTCATTCCAAACATGTCCACAAGAGAAAATGCGATGCGCTGTTTTAGGGTAAGTTTTCTTACCATTGCCATAAAGCAGCCGTTCTGCAAATTTTTTAATTCATCCGCAACAATAACTTCTTCCTCTGCTTGTGGAAGCGGTTGAGCAATTATTTTTCCGGCAGTTTCAGCTTCTTCCAGCTCAATGGAACTTTCTTCTGCAGCACCGCTTTTCCGCATGAACATAAGAAAATGCCTGTAGCAAATTGACGTAAGCCACTTCTTTATGGCCGTTGCATCCCTAATCTGATTTTGCTTTTCAAATGCAGTCATAAAGGTCTGCTGCGTCAAATCTTCCGCATTGTCTGGATGACAGGACAGTTTTAGCGCAAAGTTGTATATGTAAAGATAGTTCTCTTTGAAAATGTCCTCAAAATTCATTTTGCTGCTTTAGTTTATTCCCTGCAATTTTTTGCCCCTGTACTGCAAAACCGATAGTGCCATGGATGGCGCGTCATTTCTTAGCTGAATGCCCCGTGAGTTTTCGTAGAAAACTCACGTTTAGAAATTGCATGGATGCAATTTATTCAACACAATATCTTGCCCTGCTGGTTGGTGTTTCAAAGACATCGATTGCAAAAAGCCTTGCGCTTCCTGAGTCTCCCTTGCCCTTTAGCTCTGGAAGAAGACTTGTTATGCGGTTAAAAATCCATGTGGCTATCCGCTCCGCACTGGGGTTCATCTTAAAAACTTCCATGTCGTTCAAATTGGTATGGTCAAGTTCATTGCAAACATCCCGGAGTGTCTTCTTTAGGATTCCAAAGTCCAAAAGCATGCCTCCTTCGTCAAGCTGCGTACCCCGGACATGGGCATAAACCTTGTAGTTGTGCCCGTGAAGGTTTTCGCACTTGCCGTGATAGTCCTGCAAAAAATGAGCCGCGCTAAATTCTGCCTCCACGCGCACTTGGTAAGAATGCCTTTCTGCCATTTGTTCCTCCTTAGCTATAGGTTCACTTGTCCCTTATATTGCCCCTTCGTACACAAGTCCCTGCTCGCCGTCTACTGTTACAGAAAGATCGTTTTCCAGCTTGAGTGCACCAGGTACGTCCAAAATCCAGACCAGACGCTTGTTTATAAATGAAAGCTCCTGCGCGCTAATGTCGCTGCCACCTTCAGAGATAACGCCCTCGGCAATACGCAAAAGGGGAAGGGCTGCTTCCGTAATTCGCTTTAGCACCATAATGGTGTTGTGCTGCACGTTGATTTTTTCTCCGCGTTCCAAAAAAGGATCTACGTGCACTATGCGGCCAAATGCCCTTTTACATTCCTTGGACGCAAATCCAAACCGCGTTCCTCTTGCAAGAACGTTTCCCACGATAAGCACTTTGATTGTGTTCGCCATAAGGGGACTGCTAAGCGGAATGCCCGCGCACAAAACAACCTTGTCGCTAAGATGGACCGCCCCTTTTTCAAGAGCCATCTTTACCGCATTCTGAATCATCGTCTCCGAGTCGTCCGCAAGGTCGCAAAGGCAGGGAATTACCCCCCATTGAATCATCAGCTGCCTTGCCACCCGCTTTTCAGGTGTTACCGCAATAACAGTCTGCTCCGGGCGGTAGCTTCCAATCATGCGGGCGGTGTTTCCGTGCAGTGTTGGAATAAGAATTGCGTTTGCCTGAATGTTTCGCGCAAGCTTGTAGGCACTGTGAGTAACAGCGTGCCCCACTTCAAGACCCGGCCTGTAGGAGCTGTCTATGAACTTCATCCTTGAGCGGTATTCAGAAGAATTTTCCGTGGTAGTTGTAATAAGTGCCATAGTCTTTACAGCTTCCACCGGATATTTTCCGTTTGCAGTTTCACCGGAAAGCATAACCGCATCAGTTCCGTCAAAAACCGCATTGCTAACGTCGGTCAGTTCTGCTCTGGTTGGGCGCGGGTTTACAATCATTGAATCAAGCATCTGTGTTGCAGTTATTACAGGCTTTCCCGCATCACGACAGGCAGAAATTATGTGCTTCTGGGCAAGTGGAATGCGCTCTACCGGCAGCTGAACGCCAAGGTCGCCTCTTGCAACCATTATTCCGTCCGCTTCCTTTAATATAGAAGAAATATTGTTCACACCTTCTTCGTTTTCAATTTTTGCAATAACCTTTGCAGATGAGCCAAGGCCTTTTAGGTAGTCCTTAATCTGGACAATTTCCTCCGCAAAGCTAACAAAGCTTGCCGCCACAAAATCAATGTCCATCTCTGCGCCAAATTTAAGGTCCGCCTTGTCTTTTTCGCTCATGATGGGAAGCCCTGCATGAACTCCTATAAGGTTCACGTTTTTGTTAGAACTTATTTTTGCCGAGTTTGCCGCAGTACAGATAATTTTTTCGCCATTAAGACTTTTTACGTCCAGCTCCAAAAGTCCGTCTGCCACAAGCACGCGCATACCGCTCTTTAGCTTCTTAGCTGCGTCCTTCCAGGAAAGCGATATGTGATTGGGAGTACATTCTGATTCGTCAGAGACAAGTTCAACGGTGCTGCCAGCTTCTATTTGAATCTCTGCATTGCCGGCCGTCTTACCGGTGCGTATTTCTGGCCCCTTTGTATCAAGCATTATGGCAACCGGCGTGTTAAGTTCCTCGCTAATCCGCTTTACCCGCTCCATGGCCTCCTTGTGCCATTCATAAGTTCCGTGCGAAAAATTAAAACGTGCAATATTCATACCCGCAAAAATCATGCTGCGGATTGTTTCGTCCTTGTTGCAAGCCGGCCCGATAGAACAGACTATCTTTGTTTTTCTGATATTCATTATTTTTTACTCCCAAAAGTGGCAGGTCTTACTATACCGAAAAACTTAAAGATTTGCAATCTTAAGGATTTTTTGAATTTTTCTCTTCTGGACGGAACTGTCTTTGCTCTGCCATTCACTCATAAACTAAAATCGGCAGATAGGCCATTTGTTTACGGGCTTTCCGGGGTTCCGGCTTTCGCCTTCATTGCTTTGCAACGGCTTCGCCGCCCCTCCAATCCCGCGTAGCAGGCCAGTCCGGCTCTGCAAACAGTCTGATTTTTTTTGCCTTCAGTTTTTCGCTTTTAGACCGCCCAGCCTGTCCGCAGACTTTTCCCAGGGAAGGGCATGGTACCATCTTTCACGCCTTTCACCGCTCCATTTTTTGTGCAAAAGCCTGTCCATCAAGTTGCCGGTTACGGAAGGAAGCCCTATCACAAGCAGGTAAAATGGCCCCAGCACAAGAGACTGCCTCTGGTGTCCGCTTTCGTGCAAAAGACTTGCCTTGTCCGCCACCGCTGCATCGGCAATAATAAAGCTTCCAAGAGAAATTGCGCAGTACTTCATAAAAGGCCCCGGCTTTTTTGCCTCGTAGTAACTTATTCCAAACTCTTGCCTCTTCTTTGCCCTCTCAACAAAGCAAAGAATAAGCCCCAAAAGATTCTGCGGCAGCTGCCAGATAAAAAGAATTGGTTTTAGAAAAAACATCCCTACGATTTTAACCTAAAGCCGCATTTTTTTCCACATTCCCCCTTCTTCAAAATCTATTATTTCCCGTATTTCCATTTGCCAAATTGCACAAACAGGTATATAATAGTAGATATTTTATTGCATCAAACGTAGGAAGAAAAATTGGCTATTACTGAATACTTGGAAAAGAACCGTAAGCTTTACGGAGATGAAGTTGCTCTTGTGGAAGTGAACCCGGAGCAGGAAGACACACGCAAAATTACCTGGAAGGAATACTCACTTATCCAGAGCACGGACAAAACCTTCTACCGCCGCGAAATTACTTGGCGCGTCTTTGACGAAAAGGCCAACCGCATGGCAAACATGCTTCTTGCACGCGGGGTAAAGAGGGGAGACAAGGTTGCAATCCTTATGATGAACTGCCTTGAATGGCTGCCTGTCTATTTTGGAATCCTAAAGGCCGGGGCTATTGCAGTTCCGCTGAACTTCCGCTACACCGCGGACGAAATCCTCTACTGCTGCAACCTTGCGGACGTAGACATACTTGTCTTTGGGCCGGAATTTATTGGCCGCATTGAATCCGTGGAAGAAAAAATCAGCAAGAACCGCCTCTTGATTTATGTTGGCGAAGGCTGCCCAACATTCGCAGAAAGCTACCGCGAGCTTGTTGCGGACTACCCCAGCAAGGCACCCGGAATAGAACTAAAGGAAAGTGACGATGCCGCAATCTATTTTTCTAGCGGAACAACAGGATTCCCCAAGGCCATCCTGCACACCCACCAGAGCCTAAGCCATGCCGCCTTAGTTGAACAGAAGCACCATTCCACCAGCCGCAGCGACTGCTTCCTTTGCATACCTCCGCTCTACCACACAGGAGCCAAAATGCACTGGTTCGGCTCGCTCGTTTCCGGCAGCAGGGCAGTTTTGCTAAAAGGCACAAAACCTGAATACATCCTTGGAACCGTAAGCCGCGAAAAATGCACAATCGTATGGCTTTTGGTACCGTGGGCACAGGACATACTGGATGCGCTGGACAGGGGAGACGTAAAAATCGGTGACTATTCCCTTGAACAGTGGAGACTCATGCACATAGGCGCACAGCCTGTTCCTCCATCCCTCATCAAGCACTGGCTTGAATATTTCCCTGGCCACCAGTACGACACCAACTACGGCCTTTCGGAAAGCATTGGCCCGGGCTGCGTACACCTGGGAGTGGAAAACACCCGCAAGGTCGGAGCAATCGGAGTTCCTGGATTTGGTTGGGAATGCAAGATTGTGGACGCAGAGACTGGCAAAGAAGTGGAAAAGGGCAAGGCTGGAATCCTCTATGTAAAGGGCCCCGGCGTAATGAAGGAATACTACAACGACCCGGAAGCAACAAAGGCTGTCCTTCACGACGGCTGGCTTGACACTGGAGACGTTGCCCAGCAGGACGAAGAAGGCTTCTATTATCTGGTAGACCGCGCAAAAGACGTAATCGTTTCCGGCGGCGAAAACCTTTACCCTGTCCAGATAGAAGACTTCCTGCGCAAGAACGACAAAATCCACGACGTGGCCGTAATCGGTTTGCCGGACAAGCGCCTTGGCGAAATTGCAGGTGCCGTTATCCAGCTAAAAGAAGGCATGACCGCCACCGAAGACGAAATCAACGAGTTCTGCAAGGAACTTCCCCGCTACAAAAGGCCGCGCAAAATCATCTTTGCCCCGGTTCCAAGAAACCCCACCGGCAAAATCGAAAAGCCCAAGCTCCGCAAAATGTACGGCGAGGAATACCTTGTCGCCTTTGAAAACAAGGGCTAGGGTAAGCAAAAAAAATGCCGTCAACCCCGAATTGCGCTTGGCAGGCTAAGCGACTGTTCGGGGGCTTACAGAAAACTTTCTTGCAAGTTCCCTCTAAGAAAAAGTGAAGTTAGCTAAGCGCCACAAAATCCTCAAAAAGTTGCAAGGAACTCTGCCACCAGCGTTTTGTTTGTTCTATTTCTAGTTCTTTATAGACGCTTGATTTGTAAAACTTTAGCAAAGCATTTTTTACGCTGGACTTTTCTTCCTTTGAAATGAGCATTATGGTTCTTGCAATTTTTCCTGGTAAAATGCTTCTTAGGTTTTCTTGCGTTACCTGCGTCATACAGTGATGCTCCTTGAGAAATTAAGATATGCTAAAGATTTTTCCGTGTGGAATAAAATTTGGTCAACAAGGGTAAATGTCTTTAGCCTTGCAATTGTTGTTTCTTTGTCCAAAAAATCATCTTCGTAAAGTGTGATTGTAGTATAAACCCGGTCATTTGCAACTGGCCCAAATACAATGTCGTAATCGTGCGTGAAACTTTTGTCCTTTCTGTTTGCAACAACAAAGTCAAGCCATTCAGACGAAGCGGAGTCAAACTTAAGAATTTTTAACTCTGGTGTTGAAAGCAAGTCGTCTGCTGCATAAAATTCGGATACAGATCCTTTTTTATGTTGTTCCGTTCCTTTACGGATTTTTACCCAGCGTTCTGCTTGCTTGTAATCTGTTGTGGTGTAGAAACCTGTTCCGAAATCGGCTGTTTTTCCGTTTTCGCGGGGTAGAATTTGAGGTGAATTAACTATTACAAGGCTTCCGTGGTACAGCTTCATGCTCTTTTTTCCTTTTCTTCTATAAAATTATGTAGCAGCGGAATAATGTATTCACGTCCCTGTGAATGCAGTGCGTCGTAATTTTTGAAGAGGTAGTCGATTATTCCGTTCTGTTCAAAAAGATTTGCTACAAGGGAACCAGACAAATTGTATTCCCTGGCATACATTTCTATGCAGAAAGAAACGAATTCAACTGTTTTTGCTGTGTATTCCATGATGCCATTATAGCACAAAATTTGCTTTTGAGCAGTTTTTTTATAGCCGGTTAGTTCCTTTCTTCCTTGCCAAAACGTAAAAAGCCAGGGAGGGCAGCTTTAGGACCATATTCTTCTGGACGGTCATTCTGCCTGCTCTACCATTTTACTTTTTGGTTAATCCGACCGAACATGCCTCTGCGTCACCGCCGTTCCGGGGTTCCGCGGGACCCAACCCGCTCCATTGCTCCACTGCGTTCCGCAACCCGCCTGCGGCGGGCCCCTCCATGGCGGCGTAGCTTGCTTTGCTTACTTTGAAGTTGAACATGTCTTTAAAATCTTCAAAGCATTTTTTACAAATCCAGTGATGGTGGTCTTTTGTTACATATCCGCTTTTAAATTCTGCGTCATTGCCAAAGTTTTTCCTGCAGAATTCACAATGGGCATGTTTGCGCTTTTCTTTAGAGTATATGGTCATTTCTAGGCTTGCATTAATAAGATATTTTTCCTGTCCTTGCAATCTCCGGTCATTAAATTTGCTGGATGTGGAATTGTTCAGGATAAACACAATTGTGCGCATTTGTTTTGTTGAATATAAGTCAACAGGAAAGCATGTTTTTTCTTTTTCTGTTCTAACTTGAATCGAAAAATGTTTTCGATTGTTTTTTTTGCCATGCAAAAAGTAATCGATTTTATCCTGATAAAAAAATCCCATTTTTGCCCGGTGAGGATAGGTTAAGTCAAATGCCCATCTGTTTATGCCCCATAAATATACATACATTTTGTTTTCGTGAATTACGATTTTTTGCCCTAATACATTGAATGTAAAAACGGAAGCAAAAATGCCAGATAAAGTGCCATAGGCTATTGAATTAATTTTGATGGGTGGCAGGAACATGATTAGGCTAAAAGATAACATCATAAGCCCAAATGCTAAAAATAGAACAGATTCAAAACCAAGAGGTCTATAAACTTTTTTATTGGCTTTACTTTTCATTTTATGTGACTATTTTTTCTTAACCTTACAGCTAGTTAATTTAAAATCAAAGAGTTCATAATTTTCATTACCAGCTCTATTAACAGGAACTAGCTTTATAATATTAACACAAAGCATTGAAACAAAGCAATGGCTTTTTTTTTGTACCGAGTTTTTTCCACCAGCCTACGCCGTCATGGAGCACCTTTAGTACCGCCCGCAGGGCGGTATGAGCGGATAGCGAAGTGCGGAACGGCGGTGGCGCAAAGGGGCGGGCGGTCGAGTTAGTCAAGGAATAAAATGGTAGAGCCTCTAAAAGTACCGTCCAGAAAATCACCGTACAAAAATCAATAATCATTCCTCTTATTGCCCTGTATTTAAAAATGAGTTATACTGGATGCATTAAATAGAAAAGTTTTATCTGAGGGGAATATAAAAAATGAATGTTGTCTTAATTTACGGTGGCCGTTCCGGTGAGCATGAAATTTCTTTGACAAGCTGTGCGGCTGTTGCGCGCAATATTTCTTCTGCCCACAATGTTACGATGATTTCTCTTTCCAAAGACGGAAAGTGGTATTTGGAGCCAAATGCTTTTGAGGAAATCCGCAAGAACCCGGAAGCAAAGCTTTGCGTTCACGCTGATGAGGCTATGCGGGTTAGCGTTGTGCCGAGTGGCGGTAAGAGCGGGGCATTTTTTGCTAACGGAAAGTATATTGCGGCGGATGTGGTTTTTCCGGTTCTTCATGGGACATACGGTGAGGACGGTACCATTCAGGGGCTTTTGCAGATGGCAGGAGTTCCATTTGTTGGCTGCGGTGTTTTTTCTTCTGCGGCTACGATGGACAAAATCCAGACAAAGATTATCTGGGAGCATGCGGGGCTTCCGGTTGTTCCCTATATGTGCATAAGCCGCTCTGATGTTAACGACAGCAAGCTTTACGATGCCCTTGTTCAAAAGGCTGTGGACACGCTTAAGTTCCCGCTTTTTGTAAAGCCATGCTCGGCAGGTTCAAGCGACGGTGCTTCCAAGGCCAATAATGCCAAGGAGCTTTCCTTTGCGCTTATGGAGGCCTTTGGCTGGGACAACAAGGTTCTTATAGAAAAGGCGATTGACGCGAGGGAAGTTGAATGTTCCGTTACGGGTAATTCCGTTACCGCATCTTTTTCCAACGAAAAGACCTTGCTAAAGACTTACGGTCCGGGCGAAATTGTTCCCAAGCACGACTTTTACGACTACGATGCAAAGTACAATGACCCCGACGGTGCAGAGCTAAAGATTCCAGCCTTGCTTGAAAAAGACCAGCTTGAATATATCCGCGAGACCGCAAAAAAGGCCTACAAGGCAGTGGATGCATCCGGTCTTAGCCGCGTGGATTTCTTTATTGACCGCAGGGACGGAAAGATTTACCTTAACGAGATTAACACGATTCCTGGTTTTACGAGCATAAGCATGTTCCCCAAGATGTGTGCAAGCGAAGGGCTTGATTTTACAAGCCTAATAGACTATCTCTTTGAAGAGGCCCTTGCAAACTTTGCATCTTATGATTCCCTCCGCACCAGCCGCGGATAGTTTTTTCTATGCTTTTGTTTGCAATGCTTTTGTTTGGGGAGTGAATTATGGAAACTGCACTTGAATACGAACCTTATGTTTACCCGGAGGGCTGCGCTTTTAACACTCTGGAAGACATCCGCGGAAAGAAAATAACGGTGATGGGGCTTGGCCTTAACGGTGGGGGCGAGGCATGCGTCCGCTTCTTCCTAAGGCACGGAGCCTTTGTTACCATTACGGACATGAAGACTTCCGAGCAGCTTGCTCCAACAATCAAGAGGCTTAACAGCGACCCCGACTTGGACAAGGACCGCTTTACCTACGTGCTGGGCGAGCATAGAATAGAAGACTTTGCGGATGCCGACTGCGTAATAAAAAACCCCGGCGTAAAGATTCAGGGGAACAAGTATTTGGCGGCGGCAAAGCGTATAGAAAGCGACATAAGCATTTTCCTTCATTTTACCAAGGCTCCGATTATTGCGGTAACTGGCAGCAAGGGAAAAAGCTCCACGGTTAGCGCACTGGATTTTTCTTTAAGGAATGCGGGTTACAAGTCATTCCTTGGCGGAAACATTACGGTAAGCCCACTTACTTTTTTGGAGAAGACAGACGGAACAACTCCGGTAGTGCTAGAGCTGAGCAGTTGGCAGCTTGCAGACTTGCGCGGAAGAAAGGCGCTAAAACCAAAGATTGCCATCATAACAAAAATAATGCCCGACCACCAGAACTGGTACGGCAGCATGGAAAGCTACGTAAACGACAAAAAGCTTATCTACGCAGACCAGGGGCCGGAAGACTATACAATCCTTGACTTTGACGAAGACGACTATCTTAAGGACTGCCGCTCCCCCGAGCCTGGCTGCAAGTGCTGGGGAGATGTTTTTGCAAAAGAGACAAAGGGAACGGTTTTGCGCTACAGCAAGTTCCAGTTGCCAAAGAATGTGTTTGGTGCATACCAGGCAAAGGAAGACCGCACTACTGTAGGCTATGTCCAGCTTCCCGGAGACAGTGAAGGCCGAAAGGTTATGGGACAGCTTCAGGTTCCTGGTGAGCACATGAAGACAAACGTCTTGAATGCAGCCCTTGCCTTGTCCCTGATGAACGTTGCCCCTGAACAGATACTTTCCATTGTTGGCATTTGGAAGGGGATTACCCACCGCTTGGAACGCTTCCACGAATGGCAGAGTCCCGAAAGCGGAATAAAAGTTTCCTTCTACAACGACAGCTGTGCCACTGTTCCCGAAGCCGCCGCCGCTGCAAGTCAGGCATTTGCAAGGAAGGTAATTCTTCTTACTGGCGGTACGGACAAAAACCTTAACTTTGAGCCGCTTGCAAAAGTTTTGCGTGGGGAAGGTGGTGCGGAAGCAAAGTACCAGCCCCTGCAAACTTACCTGCTTGCGGGAAGCGGAACGGACAAGTTGCTTGCAAGGCTTGCCGATTCCAAGCAGTGCCTTGGCCCCTTTGAATCCCTGGAGATAATGCTTGGCGTTTTAAAGGCAAACCTTCAAAATCCTTCTGCCGACCGCGTCTACAAATTTTACCCGGACGACGACCCAATCCCGGTGGTCTTTTCTCCCGGAGCCACAAGCTTTGGAATGTTCAGCAACGAATTTGACCGCGGCAATAAATTCAAGGATGCGGTAAAGCAAATCTTCTCCGACGACAAAGTGGAATTGCCCCCTGTATGATAAAAGGGCAAACTTCTAGTTTTATATTTGCAGCAGAAAAATTGGCTCCCAGCGGTTTTTGCCCCGAAAAAAGGCTTCCGCGCTATCCCTTCGGGCACGCCGAACGCACTTGCTACGCCGTGTGTGCAGAATTTTTTTCGGTTCAAAAATCGCTTCCGCCAATTTTTCTGCTGCACTACGGAGACTCGAAATTGGACCTGACAATTAAATATGTAAAAAATGAAGACAAAGACTTTTGGTTCAAGCTGGACCGCCATTTGCCACAAGCGGAATTTGAAAAGAAGGTTCGCGATAAGCAGGGCTATGTGCTTTTTGCAGACGGCAGTCCAGTAGGTATTTTAAGGTACAATCTTTTTTGGGATAACACACCATTTTGTAACATGCTTTTTGTAGATTGCGGTAGGCGGCAAAAGGGATACGGTTCCATGCTTTTAAGCCATTGGGAAAAAGACATGAAGGCCCAGGGCTATGGAATGCTTCTAACATCTACGCAAGTTGACGAATCTGCCCAGCATTTTTACCGCAAACAGGGGTATAAGGATTGTGGCGGAATGGTAATGAATCTTCCCGGTTTTGAACAGCCCATGGAAATGTTTTTGTGCAAGGCTTTGGACTGCTAATTTGGGCTGTTAAATGGAGAAAAATTTGAAAAAGAAGATACTGTGTGTTTTTATAGGAGTTATTGCAATGCTATTTTCTGGATGTTCCAAAAAGAACAAAGATACCCATTATTTTTACAGCGAAAAAGAATTGGATAAGCTTGAGGATTATATTTCTGCATCCTATGGAAAAATTGAATTCGTATTTCATGAAATTGCATCTCCCGACATTCATTTGGACGTTATGGTAATAAAGCCAAGTGAAGATCAGCCCTATTACAAATTAGTTACGATGGGCGCTGGTGCTTATAAAATGAATGTTCCAAAAGAATTAAAAAGCTACAATCTTGAAAGGGCAGAGTATGTAATTTTCTTGCCCAAAGATTGGGATCTTGAATCCAAAACCGATGAAGGCTACTGGCCCATAGGCAATTTAAAAGTGGTGGGGCGGCTTGCCATGTATACGGACTCATGGTTGGGGTATGGCCATACAATAAGTGCAAACGAAGATTCATCGCCTGTTGCAAGTAACACCGAATTCAACAGCTTTGTTTTGTTAAGGTCAATAGGCGTGGACAATCAGATTGTGGAGCCGCTTTCTTTGGGAATAGGCAAAAAAATCAATTTTTATCAATTGTATCCTTTGTACCAGGAAGAATTGGAATTTAAGTTGGAAAATTCCCTCGATGATTTGTGTGAAAAAATTGATGAAAAAGACTTGGACTTTGTAGTAAACATAAACCGCAAAAACTATTGCAAATAAAACAATCCAGGCTAAAACCGGGCTTTAATGTGCACCAGAGGAATTGCACATTTTTTATTCAAAAATTGCTCTTGCCACTTTAGCAAAATGGAGAAATTTGCTATAATGGTAATATGAAAGATATAAAATTATTCGGACTAAATGGTTGTAAAAAGATTGCGGTTTTGGCTTTTTTGTCTTGCGCAGCCTTGAGTGCCTTTTGTGCAGGCAAAAAGGATAAGCCCAGCGTAAAGACGGAAGGCAAAGTAGAAGAAACTGTTGCTCCTGTGGTTCAGGAAGAAGAAAAGGTTCCAGAGGTAACGGTTCCCGATTTGACGCTGAATTTTAAGGGGGCAGACCTTGCCACCGGAATGGAAGTTGACCAGAAGGAATTTGCCCCGGCAAAGCTTACCCTGGTTAATATCTGGGGAACTTTCTGCCAGCCCTGCCTTGTTGAACTTCCGGATTTGGAAAAGCTTAGCAAGAAGGTAATGTGGCAGCGCGTTCAGGTTGTGGGCATTTTGTGCGATGTTTTTGACACAAGCTTTAAGGGCGAACTTGATCTTGCAAAAAAAATCATCCGCGAAAAGAATGTGTCATACCGCAACTTTATAATTGCAAAGAACACTCCTTGGCTTAAGGGTATTCAGGCAGTTCCTACAACTTATATTGTTGACTCAAAGGGAAAGGTTGTCTTGGGTCCAATTGTAGGCTCAAGGTCTGCTGATGAATACAAGGCCCTCGTTGACGAGGCTTTGGAAAAGATTAAGAAATAGTGTCCGTAAAAAATAAGGCGCTTCTTGCGCTAAGAATTTTCCTGCTGCTGCTAAGCCTTGCTTTTGTGGCGGCAGGAATTTTCAGAAACGAAAATTTTAGCATTTTCATAAAGGCTTCCAACATTTGCCTGGAGTGCATTGGCATAGGATAAAGATTCTAGGCCAAGCCAAAGATTCCCCTTACAAAAATTTCAATTCCTATACAGATTAAAATTATTCCGCCAAAAATTTCTGCGCTGGAAGAAAGCTTCTTTCCTGCAAAGCGTCCTATCTTTAGGCCGGTAAGACATATTGCGAATGTTACCGCCGCAATTATGAGTGAAGCAACGCTTGCCATTAAAAGGCCATATTCTGCAATGGTAAAGCCTGTGGAAAGCGCGTCTATGGAAGTTGCAATTCCCTGAATAAAAAGCACTTTTAGCGAGAGGGCATGGGATTCAAGCGTTACGGAACATTTCTTGCATTCATCGCCTTTCTTTTGGCAGGTAGAGCAGGCTTTTTTTCTGCTTGCCAGGGCTTCCACTATCATTTTTATTCCTATGTAAAGCAAAAGGATTAGGGCAATCCACGGAATGAATTTTTGCACTTGCGTAAAAACAGATGCGATTGTGTGCACGCAAAGCCAGCCTGTTAGCGGCATTAAAAACTGGAAGAAGGCATACACGCAGCTTATTCCGCACTGCCTTGTGCGGCTCATGTTTGGCTCTGAAATTGCGTTTACTATGGAAACAGAAAATGCGTCCATTGCAAGGCCTATTCCCAAGAGGATTGAGTTTATAAAAAACATGCAGTTCCATGACATAATGGTTGCTATTATAGCATTTATTGCGGATTAGCAATAGGTAAATGCAACAACCAAGGATGGCAATGTAGCAAAAAAAATGTGCGGAAGCACTGGAATGGAGGCTGAAAACGTGGCAAAAAAGCATTTGCGCGGTGCGACCGAAGGGAGTCAGATACCTTGTACCCGCGCTCGGCTTTTTTGACACGTTTTCAGCCGGGAATGGAAGTGCTTCCGCAGTTGAATTAATGCTTGTTAAGTTTCATTTAGATTTGCACTTACCTTCTTCATACTTGGTGCCAAGGCTTGCCCTGCTAAAGTGATTTGATGTAAGATGTTTGCGGAGGTGCATTTTGGCTGGAATAGGACGCAAACGGATTTTTGTGCAGGTGGCTTCTTCTTTGCTTTCTAACCTTCACTTGTCGGGGATTTTTGAAAGGACCATCTACAAGGGTGGGGTAAAGAATGTCTGCCTTCCTGCCCTCAACTGCCACTCCTGTCCTCTTGCGTCTGCCGCTTGTCCTGTGGGGGCGTTCCAGTCGGTGGCAAATTCGCACAGCTTTAAGCTTTCCTTTTTTGTTACGGGGCTGCTTTCCTTGTTTGGGCTTCTTTTGGGGCGCTTTGTTTGCGGCTGGCTCTGTCCCTTTGGCCTTGTTCAGGGGCTGCTGCATAAGATTCCCTTGCCAAAGCTTGTGGTGAACAGGATTGCTGACAGGCTGCTTCGCTTTTTAAAGTATGCGGTGCTTGCCGTTTTTGTTATAATCATTCCTGTTTTTGTTGCGGATGAATTTGGCCTTGGCTATCCTGCCTTTTGCAAGTACATTTGTCCCGCTGGAACTTTGGAGGCAGGAATTCCTCTTTTGCTTATGAACAAGGCCCTTAGGGCTACGGTCGGCTTTTTGTTCAGGTGGAAGCTTTTTATTTTGCTTGTTACCATTCTGCTTTCGCTTTTTATATACAGACCATTCTGCAAGTACGTCTGCCCGCTGGGAGCATTCTATTCGTTTTTTAACAGGATTTCGCTTGTGCGCATACGCTTTAAAAAAGACAAGTGCATCTCCTGCGGAAAGTGCCAGTCGGTTTGCCCAATGCAGGTTAGGCTTCCTGAGAAAATTTCCAGCGCAGAATGCATCCGCTGCGGAAAGTGCGTGGACGCTTGTGGAGCAAAGGCGCTTTCTTTTTAGCTTGACCTTCGCAAAAAAAATGCCGCAAGAAAAATCAATTGCTGATTAAGAAGTTCAATTTCAAGTTTTTAAAAGAAGCCTTTTTCGCTTCAAAAAAATGTCATTATCGGGCGGTTGGTGAGCATAGTCGAACCATGACCCGATAATCTTTTGTACAAATTTGTGGATAGATTGCCGTGTCGAGCACGGCAATGACATGCTTTTTGCAAAACTCGACTTTTAACCTAAGAGTGTTTTGGGTTGTTTGGATTCATTCGGGGGCGTTGTCCGCTAGCTGCGCTAGCTACCGAGTTACTTCGTAACTCGCAGTTTTATATGCCACTAAATCATCCTTATATATCCGGGGGTGTTGCGGGGGTGTCCCCCGCAGAGGGGGTAGCGGAAAAGGCAACAAAGCGGAACAAATGACGGAAGCGGCTTGTTGTAAAAAAATGTATTTTGTATTGGGACAGACCCTGAAACTAGTTCAGGGTGACAGCCTCTTGTTTTTCTAGCCTGCCGCTTTTGGCATTTGTGGAGCGACTTGCCTTTGCAGCGAGGGGGAGACTTCCCCCTCCTTGGGGTGCAGACGCAGGGGGAATTCGCAGCAAAGCTTCAAGCGGACTTCCCCCTGCTGTACGGATTATTTTTTCCAAGGATCCTTGCGGATGAATGTCTCGTTGCGCTCGTAGCCTACGCTGATGATGTCTACCGGAGTGCCTGTAAAGTCTTCGATGAATTCCACGTAGTCGCGGGCATTCTTTGGAAGGTCTTCGTAGGTCTTGCAGTTCTTGAGCTCTGTCTTCCAGCCCTTGAACTTTTTGAGCTGTGGCTTTGCGGCGTTCATTGCGTCTACGTTTGCGGGGAAGTCTGTTACGATTTTGCCGTTGATGTCGTAGGCAACGCAGGCTTCAACTTCGTCCATTGCATCGTAGATGTCCAGGTGGGTAAGTACGAGTCCGTCCAAGCTGTTAACGCGGCAGGCATAGCGGAGTGCAACAAGGTCAAGGTAACCGCAGCGTCTTGCGCGTCCTGTCGTAACACCGTATTCGCGTCCTGTGTCGCGCACGTACTGGCAAAGTTCACCTTCGCTTGTGTCGTTGAATTCAGATGGCATTGGTCCGTTGCCAACGCGTGTTTCGTATGCCTTGAATACGCCAAGGATTTTGTCCAGGTCGTGGGGGCCAATTCCGCTTCCTACTGCGGCACCTGCTGCACATGAAGGGCCTGAGCTTACGTATGGGTATGTTCCGGAGTCTATGTCCAGCATTGCTCCCTGTGCGCCTTCAAAGAGGATGTTTGCATTGCGAAGCTTCCACATTTCTGCGGTAAGGTCTACGCGCATGGAAAGCAGGCGGTCCTTGTATTTGTCAAGGTAGGCTTTGTCTTCGCCAGTGTATTCGCCCATCTTTTCTTCCCAGTCAAGGTCTGCAAGGCGGAGTCCGTCGCGGTTTGCCTTTTCGCCGTAAGCAATTCCGATACCCCTTCCTGTTGTTCCGATTGGGCGGGGGCGGGCAGCGTCGCGCTCTTTGTCCATTGTGCGGTACTTTGGAAGAATGAGGTGTGCGCGGTCAGAGATGAACACGCGGCCTTCCCAATTGATTCCGTTGTCCTTGAGCATCTGGAGCTCGTTGAACAAAGCTTCCGGGTCGATTACCATGCCGGCTCCAAGGTAAACGTTCTTGTTTGCATAGAGGATTCCGCTTGGAACCTGGTGCAGGGCATACTGCTTTCCGTCTACAACGATTGTGTGTCCTGCGTTTGGTCCGCCTGAATAGCGCACTACGTATTCTGCTTTTTCTGCAAGGTAGTCTACGATTTTGCCTTTGCCTTCATCGCCCCACTGGGCTCCAATTATTACAACCTTCATTTATGTTTCCTCCAAAAAGATTATTCTGCGTGGATTGACGGAGCTTTTACCGTTACGTCGTGTGCGCCGCTTTCCTGTACTGTTACCGCAGAAACAAGTGTGAGCTTTGCCTTCTGCTGAAGTTCTGGGATTGAAAGTGCGCCACAGTTGCACATTGTGTGCACAACCTTGCTGATTGTAAGTGCCACGCCGTCGTGCAAGTGTCCTGCGTATGGAACGTAGCTGTCTACGCCTTCCTCAAAGGCCATGGTCTTTTTGCCGCCAAGGTCATAGCGCTGCCAGTTGCGTGCGCGGTTTGAGCCTTCGCCCCAGTATTCCTTTACGTAGTTGCCGTTTACGACAAGCTTGTTGGTCGGGGATTCGTCAAAGCGGGCAAAGTAGCGGCCAAGCATTACAAAGTCTGCGCCCATAGCAAGAGCAAGTGTAATGTGGTAGTCGTGTACGATTCCACCGTCTGAGCAGATTGGAACGTAGATGCCTGTCTTTGCGTAGTATTCATCGCGGGCCTTTGCAACTTCGATTGTGGCAGTTGCCTGTCCGCGGCCAATACCCTTCTGTTCGCGCGTGATGCAGATTGAACCGCCGCCAATTCCAATCTTTACAAAGTCGGCTCCGTTTTCTGCAAGGAACATAAAGCCTTCGCGGTCAACAACGTTTCCGGCACCAACCTTTACGTTTGCACCGAACTTTTCGTGGATGTCGTGGAGGGCCCTTGCCTGCCATTCAGAGTAGCCTTCGCTTGAGTCAAGGCAGAGTACGTCTACGCCAGCCTCCAAAAGCTTGGGTACGCGGTCCATGTAGTCCCTTGTGTTGATTCCGGCACCAACAATGTAGCGGTGCTTTGAGTCGTGGAGTTCAAGCGGATGAACTGCTGCGCTGTCAAAGTCCTTGCGGAATACAAGCGATACAAGGTTTCCGTTTTTGTCTATGACAGGGAGCTGGTTTACCTTGTGCTTCCAGATTAAGTCGTTTGCGTCTTTTAGGCTGATTCCGTCTTCTCCGGTAACAAGGTCCTTGAATGGAGTCATGTATTTGCTTACCGGGGATGATGCGTCTACGTGGTCTATGCGGAAGTCGCGCTCAGTGATGATGCCTTCAAGCTTTCCGTGGGCACTTCCGTCTGCGGTTACTGCGATTGTTGAGTGTCCAGTCTTTTTGATAAGGGCAATAACGTCTTCGAGCGTCTGGTCTGGGCGGATGTTGGAGTCCGAAGTTACAAATCCTGCCTTGTAGGCTTTTACGCGGGCAACCATTGCGGCCTGGTCTTCTATTGACTGGGAGCCGTAGATAAAGCTGATTCCGCCTTCCTGTGCAAGTGCAATGGCCATTTTGTCGTCTGAAACCGACTGCATTACGGCGCTTACCATTGGAATGTTCATGTAAAGGTCTGACTCTTCGCCCGCCTTCTTGTTGAATCTGGTTACCGGTGTTCTTAAGGACACGTGTTCCGGTATGCAGTCTGCTGAAGTGTAGCCGGGGATTAAAAGGTATTCGCCGAATGTGTGCGAAGGTTCATCATAAAAAAACGCCATTTGCAACTCCTCTTTTGGTTTGATTGTAGAGGGATTATAGCAGAAAGTTGGTTTTTAGTAAACGGCTTGCCTTTTTATGTTTTTGTCCTGGATTCTTTTTGCGGCGCTTTTTTCTGCTGTCCAAAAGTTGGGCAAAAGAACTTCTAGGCATTTTGGGTGGGCTTTCCGGGGTTCCGGCATTCGCCTCCATTGTTGCTGGCCCGCCCTTCGAGAGCCTCAGGGACCGTGCCATCAACAACGCGTTCCGCGCCCCTCCAATCCCTGCCGTGCCTGAATTTGCAAAAGTCCGCTGCCCCTGTCTTTTTTACCCTAAAAAGAATCGGCTTTAGGAACAGACACCTCCACTGTTCCCAGGTCTTCTTTAGTCTGCGCGTCCGTAAAATGAAAAAGAAAGCGCTCCTTTCCCAAGTAGGTAACTTCATAGTTTACGTCTATTCCCGAATCTACAGCTCTTCCGTCCTTAAGCTTTGCGCCCGCAAAAATATCGCCAAGCCCTTCGCTTTTGATGCCCTGCCCCTCGGGGTAGAGTCTGAATGCACTGGGGTATGTCTCGCCCCTGGGTGAATGGTTTGAAAAAAGCACTATGCTTCCGTCTTGCATTGCAATGTGAGTGTTGTCACCGTTTATCTCGTCGTAAAAAGTACCCTTTGTCCAAGTCTTGCCCTTGTCGCGGCTAAAGTAGCTGTCGTAGTATCTGTGTCCTGCCCCTGCATCTGAATAGATAAGGCAGTAGGCAAGCCCTTCCGGGGTAACATTGGAAAGTCCATTTTTGAATTGCCCCTCAAAGTCAACGCTTTCATTTCCTTCTATATATTGTATGCGGCTTTCAGTTGGACTCAAGACAGATTCCGCCTCTGCCTCCTGCGCCACGCCCGGCTTTCCGCTTTCCAGATTTGATTCCTTTGCCTGCTTCTTGCAGCCAAAAAGAAGGCCTGTCGGTAAAGTTGCCGCAATCATTACGGCTGTAAAAAATGCCCTTCTTGTTCTTTTGCACATAGCCTTTTTCATGTATATCTTCCTCCAAAGATGCGGACGCGTACAAATAAAAAAGGTTCTGCCGGACACACCAACAGAACCTTGAACCAGTGCCGGGCACCAGACTTGAACTGGCACAGCTATTACTAGCCGAGGGATTTTAAGTCCCTTGTGTCTACCAATTCCACCAGCCCGGCTGGATTAGCTTACTATAGCGGATTTCTTTAAGTTTTGCAACAGGCTTTACTTGTTTTTATAAGGAATGACCGCTAAGCCGTGCAATTTATAAAAACTTACGCCGCCATGTAGCCCCGGGAAACAAAATCCCCTCCGTGGTATTTTGTTCCCGTAAGTTTTCTACGAAAACTTACCGTATCTCTACAGCAAAAAAATGACGCGCCCCGCTGGAAGCTTCGCTGCGTGAACCCCTGGCGCTGCTTTTAGCAAGACAATGGAGCCGAATAGGCGATGGGCGGATTTCGCAACGAGCACGAATGTGCGAAGTTTCAAGCGACGGCGGTGGCGCAGATGCCTGTCCTGTCGAATTAGCCAAAAAATAAAATGGTAGAGCAGTCGGCAGTACCGTCCAAATTCAATTTGCAATTTTCTATATTTAACTCTCTTGATAAAAACCCCAATTTGCTTACAGAAAGCTTGTAATGTAGCAAAACACTGGCTTCCGCAGTTGGCATTTTGATTTTGACATTTTGATTTCTGCTTGCTAAAACACGGTATTTCCGCTAAAGTATCCGCAGAGGAAAAAACATGCTGTATTATCTAATCGGTGCCTTGCCCTACATCCTTCAGCTGCTGCTAATCGTTCACATTATCAAAAACCACAAGCCCTTTCTCTGGCTCTGGCTAATCGTTTTCCTTCCATATATTGGCGGAATCGTATACATCATCATGGAAATAATCCCGGACCTTATCTCAAGCGACGCTGTAGGAAAAATGGGGCGAAACCTTGCAGATGCCGTTAACCCCGGCCGTAAGCTTTCAGAGCTGGAATCCCTCGTAAAAAGGCAGGACACAATTGCAAACCGCACAAAACTTGCCGACTGCTACGTAAGCCTTGAACGCTTTGAAGAGGCAATCGCACTTTATGACTCATGCCTGACCGGACCCTATTCGGACGACGCTGACCTTCTTGTAAAAAAGATAAACGCCCTTTTCCTTTGGGGCAAGACGGACACGGCAAAAGCCCTCATGGACCAATTCAAAAAGAATCACAAGCTGGAAAATGCCTCTCTTGTTCTCCTTGACCTACAGCTTTCAGGCGACTGGGAAAAACTCATGGACATATTCACCAACACCAGCAACTTCCGCGTGGGCTACGTCTGCGCAGAACATTTTGCAAAAAGTGGCGACACTTCTTCCACCCAAAAAGTCATTGATATAATGGAAGAAAATTTGCGCCTCTACAAATACCTAAAGCGCACGGAAAACTTTGCCTGGTACAAAAAGACCAAAAAACTCTTGGGCTAAAACTTGCTTTTATTGTTGCAAATTAAGCTTCTTCTTTTTTTGGACGGTACTTTTGTCTGCTCTACCATTTTGCGCCTTGGCTAATTCGACCGGATGTTTCTTTTCGTCACCGCCGTTCCGCCCTTCGCTAGCGCTCATACCGCCCTTCGGCCGGTACTGTCGGGGCTCCATGGCGGCGTAGGCTGGTGGTGTGTCTGCCTGCTTACAAAATAGAATCCAAAAAATCTGCAAGCTTTTTTTTGCTGCTCTTTTGTAAGTGCCTTTCTTTACGGTGCCTTTCTTTACAAATGCCTTACTTGCCCAAGTGGGCCAAAATCGGTATAGTTGGAGTAAGCAATTTTTCTACTATAATAAGTCAGAGGTAAATTATATGTCCGATGAAGTCAGAGTACGTTACGCGCCGTCTCCTACGGGAATGCAGCATATCGGCGGAGTACGCACCGCACTGTTCAACTATCTTTTTGCCCGCTCAAAAAACGGCAAGTTCATTTTGCGCCTGGAAGACACAGACCGCACGCGCTATGACGAAAAATACGTCCAGAACCTTTACGACACAATGGCATGGCTTGGCATTGACTGGGACGAGGGCGGAGAAAAGGGCGGGGAATACGGCCCTTACGTCCAGAGCCAGCGCTTTGAACTTTACAAGAAATACGCACAGGAACTCGTGGAAAAAGGAGAAGCCTACTACTGCTTCTGCGACAGCGAGCGTCTTGAGCGCATAAGAAAGATTCAGACAGAAAACAAGCTGCCACCGGGATACGACCGCAACTGCCGCCACCTTACCGCGGAAGAAATCAAGGCAAACCTTGACGCAAAAAAGCCCTACGTTATCCGCCTTAAGGTTCCGCTGGAAGGAAAGACCCTTTTCCACGACCATTTGCTTGGCGACATTGAATGGAAGAACGAAGACATTTCCCCGGACCCAGTCCTCTTAAAGAGCGACGGCTTCCCAACCTACCACTTGGCAAACATTGTGGACGACCACCTTATGCACATAAGCCACGTAATGCGTGCCCAGGAATGGATTCCTTCCACTCCGCTTCACGTGCAGATGTACCGCTCATTTGGTTGGGAACACCCGGAATTCTGCCACCTTCCTATGGTAAACGGTTCCGACGGTAAAAAGCTTAGCAAAAGGCACGGCTCTACATCCCTTAACGAATTCCGTGCCCGCGGCTACCTGCCAATGGCAATCGTAAACTACGTGGCACTTTTGGGCTGCTCATACGAAGACGGCAGGGACATGTACACACTGGACGAACTTGCCAAGAACTTTAAGCTTGAACACTTGAACAAGGCACCTGCCGTTTTTGACTACAAAAAGCTTGAATGGTACAACGGCCAGTACATCCGCCTTCTTTCCGACGAAGACCTTTACAAGTGGACGCTTCCTTTCATTACAGGAACAGGAGACGCAGCCCTTGAGATAAACCCGGATAATCCCCAGCCAAAGCCAAAGGTAGGCCCTGAATATTCTGGCGTTGCATTGGGAGAAGACGGAGAACCTGTTTGCGTAGACAAGAGCATGGGCATGTCCAGTGCAGACGTAAAGGCAGCCCTTCTAAAGCTTATGCCGCTCATCAAGGAAAGACTCCACTTCCTTACCGATGCTGCAGAAATGGTTCACTTCCTCTTTACAGAACCGGCAGTTCCTCCAAAGACAGACATCATTCCCAAAAAGCTTGACGAGGAAAAGACAAAGGCCGTTCTTGAAAAGGCAAAGGATTTTGTAAAGCAGCTTCCGTCCCTTGACCACGAGGCAAGCGAAGCCCTTGCAAAGCAGTGTGCAGAGGAACTTGGCATTAAGCTTGGCGACTTTATGATGCCAATCCGCATGGCCGTAACAGGTAGCCGCGTAAGCCCGCCGCTCATGGGTTCAATCCTGATTCTTGGAGTGGAAAAATCCATTGCAAGAATAGAAAAGACTTTGGCGGCCTTCTAAAATCCGCTTAACAAGAAAGAGCTTGTCCTGAAATTGCAGTTGATTTCTGGGCAAGCTTTTTTTGCAAACAATCATTATTATGGACTTAAGCTATATTTTTTCTTCCGCACTTGCATGTGAAAAATCCTTCCCAAAATTTGGTTTTAAAAAGCAAAGCGGTGGATTCATCTGCAAGAAAAACCTAAGGCCACCCTGCGAAGATTTTTATGTGCTCCTAAAAATAAATTCATCTTTGGAAAGTCTTACGGCGGAAGTTTTTGATTCTGAAACAGACGAAAAATATGCCCTCTTTGACATGCCCCGCGCAAACGGAGCCTTTCTTGCAAAAATCCGTGAACAGGTTCTTGAACTTGTAAAAGAATTCCGTAAGAGCTGCTTTAAAACTTCATCGACAAAAGAAAAGTACCTGGAATTTTTAAAAGAAAAGTTCAATGCTGAACCTGACTTTCCCTGGGAAGACAGCCCCGACTATTCAGTCCACCGCTGCCCCGGCGGAAAATGGTTTGCCTTAATAATGAAGATAAAATTCCGCTAGCTGTCACTTTCTTCTGCCGCAGAGGAAGAAGTCTGGGTTGTAAACTTAAAAGCCGATCCGGAAAAAATAAAAGACCTGGTCAACAAAAAATCCGTCTTTCCGGCATGGCACATGAACAAAAAGCACTGGATTACAGTCTTGCTGACGGCCGCAACGGATTTTGAAAGCTTGTGCAATCTTACCCGGCAAAGCTACGAATTGGTGGCAGGCAAAAAATTTTTATGATTTTTTAGGACGAACTTTTTCCTGCTCTACCAACTGTTTCCTTGCTAACTCGGCCAACATGTCTCTGCGCCACGGGCTTTGCGGGGTTCCGGCTTTCGCCTCCATTGCTGGGGTTCGACCGGGCAAAGCCCAATCTCACCCAACAGCAACCGCCTGCGGCGGCCCCTCCAATCCCGCGTAAATTACAACGAAGTTCCCCTCATTGTTTTTAGGATTCAAGCTAAGCTTCCTTGAATAAATTTCACATACACTTTAATATGTAGCCATGAAAATTGCAGTTACTTACGAAAAGGAAAGCGGAAATGTTTTCCAGCATTTTGGTAAAACCCAGTATTTTAAGATCTACGAAATAGAAAATGGCCAGGTTTTAAATTCACAGGTAATCGATAACGGCGGAAACGGACACCATGCCTTGCCGCCATACCTCAAAAGCCTTGGAGTGGAAACACTTATTCTGGGTAACCGTGGTCAGGGTGCAATAGATGCCATTGCCGCTTCTGGTCTAAAAGAAATTCCGGGAATTACCGGTTCTGCAGACGAAGCAGCCGCTCTTTTTGCAAAGGGCCAGCTTAAGGGCAACTTTGAAGCCAAGTGCCAGCACCACGGCAACTAGGATTTGTCCCAGATGGAAGAACCCTTTTACAAAGACGGCCTAAAATTTAGCTGCAAGCAATGCTCCTACTGCTGCTGCGGTTTTGCGGGAGTTGTGCGCCTTTCAAAAGAAGACCTTGACCGTCTTGTTGAATGGTCTGGCCTTACCGAAGAACAGTTTTTGCAAGTCTACTGCCGCCGCGTGGAAGATTATGACGGTTCAACTTTCCTAAGCCTTCGCGACCTAAGCAACAACAGCTGCATCCTCTGGGAAAAGGGAGGATGCTCTGCATACCAGGCACGCCCCCTTCAGTGCAGGACCTACCCCTTCTGGAAAAGCGTCCTAAAAAGCGAGGACACTTGGAAAGAAGAAGCCAAGACTTGTCCCGGAATAAACACGGGTCTTTTGCATTCAAGGGAAGAAATAGATGCCGAACTTAACAAAATGAACTAGCCCTTTTTCAAAGCAGACACGGCCGGGATTTTGGATAAAAATTGCCTCCGTGCAATTTTTATCCATGAGTTTTCCGTTGGAAAACTCACAGATTTCTATGCAACGAAATGACGCGCCCTCCCTGGCGCTGCTTGTTCTACAAAGCCGAAAGGCGATTTTCTCAACAAAGTTTCAAGCGCTCCCCCAGAAAGCCATTGGCAAGAAAAAAAGTTATAAGCAAAAAAAGTGGGGTTTTTAGGGGCAAAGCCCCTAAAACGTGCCGGGAAAGGGTGGGGTTTAAGGGGCGGGGAAACCCTCGCTTCGTAGTAGGGGGTGTTCCCGCCCCTTTTACTGTTGCCATTCATTAATAAAAATTGTAAAATCAAGGAGCTTTATAGCAAAGGAGTTTTAATATGAAAAAGATTGTACTTTCTTTAATGGCTGTGGCAGCTTTGACTGCCCTTACGTCATGCAGCAAGAAAGAAAAGAAGGCCGGAGACGGAGCATCTGCTTCTGGAAAAACATGGATTGTAGCTACGGACACAGCATTCCGTCCTTTTGAATACACTAACGAGAACAATGAATTTGTTGGAATTGACGTAGACATTCTTGCAGCCGTTGCAAAGGATCAGGGCTTTAGCTACGACTTGCAGAGCCTTGGCTGGGACGGTGGCGTTGCAGCTGTTCAGGTTGGACAGGCAGACGCACTTATTGCAGGTGCCACAATCAAGCAGGAGCGCATTGACTCTGGCTGGATTTTTAGCGACGGCTACTATAACGCAACCCAGACATTCGTTGTTGCGGCAAATTCTTCCATCAGCAAGTTTGACGACCTTAAGGGAAAAAAGGTTGCCGTAAAGAATGGAACAGCAGGTATGGACTTTGCAAACAAGCTCAAGAGCAAGTACGGCTACGATGTTGTTGTTTTTGAAGACTCCCCTACAATGTACCAGGACGTAATCCTTGGAAACTCTGATGCCTGCGTAGAAGACACACCTATTATGGCAGCAAACATCAAGGACGCAAAGCTTGCCCTTAAGATTCCTGAAGGAATGGAAAGCGAAGGTGCACCTTATGGCTTTGCAATCATGGACAAAAAGAACCAGGAACTTTTGGACATGTTCAACGCAGGTCTTAAGAACATCCGCGCAGACGGAACTTACCAGAAGATTCTTGACAAATACCTGAAGTAGTTTTTGAAAAGCTATTTCTAGCTTTGTTTGGATTTGGGCAGCCTTGTTTACAAAAGACAATTTCTGTTTTAGAAGCAAAGGCTGCCTTTTTTCTTACCGGAGTATTGCAGACAATGATTTCTATTTTTAAAACATATTTTTTAATGCTGGCATCATCGCTGGCCAACACTCTGCTTCTTGCCCTGCTTGCACTTGTCTTTGCCATGATTATAGGCCTTATCTTTGCCCTCTGCAATGTAAGCCGCAACAAGGCCCTTAACGCTGTTGGCACTATTTATGTAGACGCGATACGAGGCGTTCCTCTTATTGTACTGGCATTTTTTATTTACTTTGGCGTTCCCCAGGGAATGAAGAGGATAATACCAAACTTCCGCCTCCCCGCACTCCAGGCTGGAACCATAGCCCTTGCAATGAACTGCGGAGCCTACATGGCAGAAATTTTCCGCGCGGGAATAGAAAGCATAGACAAGGGGCAGATGGAAGCGGCCAGGTCTCTTGGCCTCTCTTATGGAACAAGCATGAGAAGGGTAATCCTTCCCCAGGCATTCAAAGTGATGATTCCTTCCATAATAAATCAGTTTATAATCACCCTCAAGGACACTTCGATTCTTTCCGTAATCGGGTATCCTGAGCTTACAAATACAGGACGAACAATAGCGGGAAACACATTCCGCAGTTTGGAAACCTGGGCAATCGTTGGCTTGCTTTACATGATTGTTATTGTATCTTTGAGCCGGGCAGCAAAAGTCCTGGAAAGGAGAATCAAGATTGGCGACAAATAATTCAGAGGTAAAGATTCACGTTGAGAATCTAAAAAAGAATTTTGAAAAGCTTGAGGTTCTCAAGGACATAAGCATAGACATTCACCAGGGCGAAGTAATCGTCGTAATTGGCCCAAGCGGAAGCGGCAAGTCCACCTTCCTCCGCTGCCTTAACAAACTGGAGGCTGCTACATCAGGAACAATAATTGTTAACGGCACGGACATCAATTCCAAAAAGGTGAACATAAACAAGGTGCGCGAAAACATTGGCATGGTCTTCCAGCACTTTAACCTCTTTCCCAACATGACGGTCTTGCAGAACATAATGCTTGCCCCGGTGGAGCTAAAGAAGATGAGCAAGGCAGAAGCCGAAGAAGCAGGCATGGCTTTGCTAAAGAGGGTAGGGCTTGACTCAAAGGCCCAGAGCTACCCCCAGCAGCTTTCCGGCGGACAGAAGCAGCGCGTTGCAATAGCTCGTTCACTTGCAATGAATCCTTCCATAATGCTTTTTGATGAACCCACCAGCGCCCTTGACCCGGAGATGGTAGGCGAAGTTCTTTCTGTAATGAAGGAACTTGCAAAAGGCGGAATGACCATGGTTGTAGTAACCCACGAAATTGGATTTGCCCGTGAGGTTGCAGACAGGGTTGTCTTTATGGACGGCGGTTACATTATAGAGCAGGGCACCCCTGACGAGGTTTTAAAGAACCCCAAGCAGGAGCGCACAATCAGTTTTTTGAACAAGGTTTTGTGAACAAATTTTTTGAGGTGGCCGTATGAAAAAATTGATAACGATAAGCCGCGAATTTGGTGCCGGCGGTGGAGAAATAGGAATCCGTGTTGCAGAAAAGTTGGGCTTTGAATATTTTGACAAGGAGCTGATTATTCAGGCGGCAAAGAAAGCGAATGTTGGCATGGACGAAGTGTTCAACATGGACGAGGTTGTGCCCATGAACTTTGGCTTTACCCAGAGCCTCTTTGACATGTACAATGCCCCGCTTAATGAAAGGCTCTTTACCGCCCAGAGGGACGTTATCCGGAAGATTGGCGAGCACGGAAAATGCGTAATCGTTGGCCGCAACGCAAACAGCATCCTCTCCGAATACGACGATTCCCTGCACGTCTTTATCCATGCAGACCTTTACTGGAGGGCAATGCGCCTAAAGCAGGAAAAAATGCCGGACAAGACCGAGCAGCAGATAATTGCAAACATCCGCACCGTAGACAAGAGGCGTCGCAAGTACTGCTCCTACTACACCAACACCGAGTTTGGAGACAGCCGCTACTACGACCTCTGCCTGGATTCATCTTCCCTTGGCATTGACCAGTGCGTAAAAATCATCTGCGACATTGCAAAAGGGCAGTAAATCTTTCCTTGCTATAATGGTTCTTAAGGGATTACGCAAGATCCTCTCCCAAACTTCCGCCGGAAAAAAAATACATTGTGGCTGTTTTGTGAGCTGGCAGTGTAGATTTGCTTGATGGTTAGCAGTTCAACCAAAGTGTGCTTTTTTTTACTGATAGCCGTATTTTTTGGCTTATTAAGTAAAAACTGTGTAAATACGCAAAAATATCGACTGATATCTGTTCTTTTAATTGATATTTTTGCGTATATCTGCAATAATATCAATTATGATTACCATAAATCGTGATTTATATTTGAATAAACTTGTTGCTGCCCGCCATAACGGTATGATAAAAGTGATTACAGGACTTAGAAGGTGTGGAAAATCCTTTCTTTTGTTCAATCTTTTTGTAGATTTTCTAAAACAAGAGGGAATTGATAACAAACATATTATTCAAATAAATTTGGAAGACAGGCGAAACAAAAACTTGCGAAATCCAGATGAACTTTTGGCCTATATTGACACCCGCATCGGCGATGAAAAAATGTACTATGTGCTTTTGGACGAAGTTCAGACGGTTAGTGATTTTGAAGATGTTTTGAACAGCTATTTGAACATTAAGAATGTCGATGTCTATGTGACAGGCAGCAATGCAAAATTTCTTTCAAAAGACGTAATCACAGAATTCAGGGGTCGCGGTTATGAAATTCATATTCAGCCATTATCTTTTAAGGAATTTTATTCAATAAATCAGAACAAACAAAAAGATGATGTCCTTCTTGAATATATGACTTATGGTGCACTTCCAAAAGTTGCATTAGAAAGTGATGAAAACCTAAAGAAGGAATATTTAAAGTCGCTTTTTTTGAGTACCTACATTGTGGATATAAAAGACAGGTATGCAATCCAAAAAGACGATGACCTTGAAGAGCTGATAAATGTTCTTTCTTCATCAATCGGCTGTCTTACAAACCCCAGAAAACTTTCTGACACTTTTAAATCCGTCAAAAAAAGCAGTATAACGCAGGATACCATAAAAGCCTATCTTGACTATATGCAGGACGCTTTTTTGATAGAAAAATCCGTGCGCTATGACATCAAAGGCCGGCGATACATTGATACTCCTGCAAAATATTATTTTTCTGACCTTGGATTAAGGAATGCACGGCTGGATTTCAGACAGACAGAACAAACCCATCTTATGGAAAATCTGATTTACAACGAGCTTCGGCTTCGCGGATATTCTGTTGACGTGGGGCAGGTAACTCTTAACACAAAAAATGCAGAGGGCAAAAGCGAGCGCAAGAATCTGGAAGTGGATTTTGTCTGCAACAAAGGATACGATAGAGTTTATGTGCAGTCTGCATTTGCACTTGATTCCGACGAAAAAAGAGATCAGGAGCTGCGTTCTTTGATGCACATAAAAGACAGTTTTCAAAAAGTTGTGATTACAGGCGGAATGCAGCCAACATACCGAGATGAGAACGGTATTCTTATTTTGAACCTGTTTGATTTTTTGCTGGATAAAGTGGGCTTTTAGAAAAGGCTGCCTTTGTACCTTGGGCACAAGTAGACTATGTATTGGCAATTTTGATGGGTTTAACGTAAATCTGAATGTTAGCAGTTTGGGTAATTGTTTTTGCAGTTCCAGGCGCGGCAGGGATTGGAGCCCCTTTAGTCCCGGGCGGAGGCCGGGATGAGCCGCGTAAGACGGCGAAGGGCGGAAAGCCCCTTGCATATAAAAGTGCCGCAGGAAAATTCTTAGGGGGAGTATGACACAAGGCTGCTTGGTCTTATAATTTTTTTAGTCCTCGTATGCCCATTCTTTGTTTATGTGCGAAAGCGAGTTGCCTTCAAAGTCTAGGCTTAGCCAGAAATACCAGTATTCACCATAGCCGCCTTCTTCTGCGTAGTAAAAGCTATTTTTGTCTTTGGAAATTCGGATTGGGTCTCCCAATAGGTTAAACACTTCTTCTTTTGTCATTCCTTCTTTTATGAGCGGCAGGTTTAAGGGCTTGAAGCTTTCGGAAACTTTTGTGTCTGCCAAGGGGTTCTTGTAATATTTAAAATCATTAAAAGCAAGCATTAGGAAAGATGTAAATCCAAAAATTGCAATCATGGGAAAGACGAGTGAAAGGGCGATTCTTATTTTTTTGATTACAAGGATTGCTGCAAGAATGACTGATAGCGGAAAAAGAAATATAAGAATGAAAGTTATAAATATGAATGGAAAGTGAGAATTTAATTCAGGCCATATAGCTTCTATAAGCTCTTTGTTTCTGCCGAACCAATAATAAAAGCTAGGAATAAGACTGAACACGAGCGAGAGTAGAGCTACCGCAAGCAAAAAAACTGTTGCACGCAAAAGACCGAATCCCAAATACTTTAGGATTTCTTTTTTTGTTGGCAGCTGCTTTTTGAATTTTATGAAGCGAAAAACGTCTATGCATACAAAAAAAAGTTCCAGGCAAACAATAAAGAGATTGATTAAATCAGAGGGGAAATCATGCATGGTTATAAACTTGCTCCTGTTCTGCTAACTTACTATGTCCCACTCTTTGCCGGAAAGGCCTGTTAGTTCTCTAAAGCGGGGCATTGAGTAGCAGGCGCTTATGAAGTTGTTCCAGTCTTCGCGGTTGCGGTGGGCTTTGCGCTGGATGCAGATTGTTTTTAGCTGCAGGTAGTTTGTGGTTACGGTTGCCCACATTTCAAAGCCCTGGGGAAGGTTGTGGCGGAGGGCCATGTAGCTTTCGTAGCTTTTTCCGCTTGCAATCCATTCATTGTAGAGCTTTTTTACCTGGTCCTTGCTCTGCTGGGTTACGTATTTTGTGTAGGGGTCAAGGTCGCCAGAGATGAATTTTTCCAGGGAGTGTACGGTTGACTGGCTCATCACAATGTCTGCAAAGTGGTAGCGCTGGAATTCCGGCATTACAACTCCGTGGTGCTTCATGTCGAATGTTACAAGGATTCCTTTTAGGAAGGCGTCGTGGCTCTGGTGGGCTTCCATGTTCTTTCCAAGAGCGAGGGCAACTTTTTCCCTTTTTTCCGTTACCTCTTCGCGGGTGTCTATTTGCCCCACGTTGAATGAATTGTTTATTGCGTTGAGTGCGCGGTTAAGGCCGAATACTTCTATATTTTTTACTTCCAGCATTGTTTTCTCCAATTGTGTTTTGCTGCCATTATAGCGGTTGGGGGGGCTTTTTGCAATTGATTTTTTTGATGGCTGTCATTCCGGACTAGACCCGGAATCTGTGGAAGATGGATTTTGTGGTGGTACAGACCCTGAGTCCACATTCGTGGCAAGTGCGTGCAAATGTGGCGTAGCAGCTCGGGGGTACGGCCGCTTCCTGAGCGAAGTCGAAGGGCGCGGTGTGTACAATGTGATATAGGTGCTTCGACAGGCTGCTGGAAGCTTTGCTGCGGAACAGCGTCCGTGGATACTGTCTTTTTTTTTGCTAACACAAATCAGCCTTGGGGCGTTGGTCGCAAGCTTCGCTTGCTCTTCGAGTTTCTGCGAAACTCGCGGGATTTTTTTGCGAACTTGCAATTAATTATAGCAGGCGTTGTTCGCTCGCTGCGCGAGCTACCGAGTTACTTCGTAACTCGCGGATTTATTTACTAACACAAATCAGCCTTGGGGCGTTGGTCGCAAACTTCGCTTGCTCTTCGAGTTTCTGCGAAACTCGCGGGATTTTTTTTGCGAACTTGCAATCGATTTTAGCAGGCGTTGCGGGCGGCGTTTGAGCCCGCAGAGGGGGTAGCGGAAAAGGCAACAAAGCGGAGCAAATGACAGAAGCGGCTTGTTTTAAAAACTGGTATTTTGTTGCGGTACAGACCCTGAGTCCACATTCGTAGCAAGTGCGTGCGAATGTGGCGTAGCAGCTCAGGGTGACGGTTGTTTGCTTTTAGAGCTTGCCGCTTTTGGCATTTGTGGAGCGACTTGCCTTTGGAGCGAGGGGGAGACTTACCCCTCCTTGCGTAACAGATGCAGGGGGGACTTGCAGTGTAGATTTTAGCGGACTTCCCTCTTGTATAAGAATTATGCTTGGCCTGTTAGTTCGAGTGCCTTTTCTTTTACTTTTGCAAAGACTGCCTTTTTGTCGCCTGCGTTTGCGCTAATCGTGCGGACAAAGACGCTTCCTGCGACCACTGCTTCCACGTAGGGGGCAAGTAGCTTTGACTGTGCACCGCTTGAGATTCCGAATCCGCCGTAGACTTTTGAGCCGCCCTGTGCAACTTGCTTTATGAAGTCGATTGTGCCGTCATCGATTTTTGTGTCGCTTCCTGTTATGCCCGTGCGCAGTGCCGCATAGATGTAGGGGAATCCTGCGAGTGCCATTTTCTTTAGCCGGTCACCGCTCATGCTGGGTGCTGCAACAGGAATGTTTTCCATGCCGTTTTCCCTGCATGCTTTTGTAAGGCCTTCGTCGCTGTCAAAGGGAAGGTCGGGGATTATCATTCCCTTAACACCGGATGCCGCTGCCTGTTTGCAGAAATTTTCAACGCCGGGTGTGTAGACTAAGGAGCCGTAGCTCATAAGGTAAATTGTAACCGTTGGGAATAGTTGGTGGATTTTTGCAATAAAGGCAAGTCCGTCTTTTGTTTTGTACTTGCGGGAAAGAACTTCCGTGCAAGCCGTCTGGATTGCAGGTCCGTCTGCGCTTGGGTCGGAGAAGGGCAGCTGTATCTCTAGGATTTCTGCACCGCCTTCTACAAGGGCTTTTGCCGCTTCCAAAGAAATTTCGTCTGTGGGGTAGCCAGCAACAAGATGTGCCATAAGTTTTATCTTTTCCATAGTATTCTCCAGTAATTTCCTGTGTGTTTTGCAGCATGTTTTCTTGCGTTCGGTTTTATTTGCTGCATTCAGTTTAATTTGCCACCGTCTGTTTAATTTGCTGCCTGCCGGTTCAAATTGCCACCGCCAGTTCAAATTGCCACCGCCAGTTCAAATTGCCACCGACAGTTCAATATGCGCCGACAGTTCAATATGCCGCCGTTCAGCTTATTCGGCTGCCATTGATTTTGCCTCGTGAATGTCCTTTGCATTTTCAAGGCGTTCAATTTCTGCGTGAAGGAAGTTGATCCATTCTTTTGGGCGGAAGACCGGGCTTGTGATGAACACATCTTTGTCCCCTCGTCCGCTCATGTTGATTACGATTGCCTGGTCACTTGGAATTTCTTTTGCAAGCTTTATGGCCGCGGCTCCTGCGTGTGCGCTTTCCAGTGCAAAGAGAACACCCTCGTTTTTTGCAAAGAAGCTAACGGCATCAAGAGCTTCCTTGTCCAGTGCGCTTGTAAATTCCACACGGCCGGAAGCTCCCAGGGCTGCAAGCTGTGGTCCTATTCCGCAGTAGTCAAGTCCTGCGCTAATGCTTCTTGTAGGAAGGGACTGTCCGTCTTCGTCCAGAAGGAAACGGCTTTTGTAGCCTTGCATGATTCCTTCGCGGGAAGCGTTGCCCGTCATGCGGCTTGCGTTTTCACCAATGCCGGGGCCAATGCCACCTGCTTCTACTGCGATAAGGCGGGGGCCTCCGTCTTTTACGCTTGTGTTTATGAATGGCTCAAAGAATCCGATTGAATTGCTTCCTCCACCGCAGCATGCAACCATTGCTCCTATTTTTATTCCGCGCTCTGCACACTGCTTTTTTACCTCGCATCCAATAACGCTTTGGAAGGTGCGTACAATGTCCGGGAAGGGGGCAGGTCCCAATGCTGAACCCAAGACGTAATGGGTTGAATCCGGGTTTGCTGCCCAGTCACGCATGGCTTCGTTTACTGCATCTTTTAGCGTACGGCTTCCGCTTGTTACCGCGTGAACCTTTGCCCCGTAAAGTTCCATTGCCGCAACGTTTGGCTGCTGGCGGCGTACGTCAACTTCTCCCATGTAGACTGTGCATTCAAGTCCAAGCTTTGCACAGGCGGCGGCGGTTGCAAGTCCGTGCTGGCCTGCTCCTGTTTCCGCAATGATTCTTTTCTTGCCCATGCGCTTTGCAAGCAGGCACTGGCCTATTGCGTTGTTGATTTTATGAGCACCTGTGTTTGCAAGGCCTTCCATCTTTATGTAAATCTGCGCTCCACCCAAAAGCTTTGTGGCTGTGGGGGCAAAGTAAAGGGGCGTTTCCCTTCCTATATAATCGCGTCGGATTACCTCAAGCTCTTCAAGGAATGATTTGTCCTGCATGTAGGTCTTAAAGGCCTGCTCAAGTTCGTCTAGCGGGCGGCGCAGAACTTCCGCAACGTATTTTCCTCCGAAGCGGTCAAAGAATCCCTTGTCCGAAGAAGTGTCTATTTTATTTGTACCCTGTTCCATGGGTGGCTCCTTTTATGTTACTTTATGTAGTAACAATAGCATTTTTTATAGCTAAGGTCAATAGCAGTATAAAAAAAAGAGGAGTGAAGGACAATGCTTTTGGGGGGGGGGAGGCTGAATGTCGTGGATATTTATTTTTCCGCGGATTTGTGATATATTTTTCTGCATGTTCACAATTTTTTCTGAGATTTACAAATATAGGCAGATGGTCTTCTCTCTGGTTCATAAGGAACTGAGGGGTAGATATAAGGGGTCTGTCTTGGGATTTTTCTGGACATTTCTTGCCCCCTTGCTCCAGCTCATAGTTTATACATTTGTCTTTTCTATTAGCCCGAAATTCGAGTTTTCTAATTTTTTGTAAATTCTCAACTAAACTCGAAATTCATACTATTAATTATACCACAGTTCTCATATTTTTAAAGCTTTTTTTAAACATTTTTGTACGCAAACGATATTTTTTTCGATACTTGGTTTTAGAAGGTTCAATCTTAGATTATATTTTCACCGAGTAGAAAACCCATGATTTCGTTTTTTGGATTTCTTTGTCGCCATACCTGTATTTATAAGTCCCATGCTCTAACTTCTTGATAGTCCACTTGTGCAACAAAATCCCTTCTATTGAATTTTCCCTGTAAAAAGTCTATAGTGCATTTTATGGGGAAGGAAATGCCCCTGTTGGAAAATGTATGATGAATAAGAAAAGTTTTTTGTGCTGCTTAGGCCTTGTTTTTGTTTTGGAAAGTTTTCTTCCTGCTATGGCTGAACCTTCTACGGAGGCGGAAAGTCAGTCGGTTCAGAATGGGGATGCTGGGGACGGGAAGCCGGAAAAGCAGGGGAAGGATATTGTGTTTGCAGAGCCTTGTCTTGCGTCAGGCGTCCTTTCTTTTTCGGAGATTACCCTTTTTAGCATAGGGCTCAACATGTGGGACCGCTATGTCCTTAAGCAGGATTATGCCAAGGTTAACTGGAGCACGATGAAGGACAATCTTACCGCCAAGTGGTTCTGGGACTACGACCCCTTTACCACAAACCAGCTGGGCCATCCCTACCAGGGGTCTATCTACTATTCCATGGCCCGCTCAACAGGCTTTGACTACTGGCAGTCTCTTGCCTTTACTGTATACGGAAGCACTCTTTGGGAACTCCTTTTTGAAACCGACCCGCCGTCTGTGCATGACGAGGTTATGACTACCGTCCAGGCATCATTTTTGGGTGAGGCATTCCACCGCATGTATTTTATAGCGGACGACCATCTTCCCTACCTTTCCTGGATTGTAAGCCCGGCGAATGCCATCAACCAGCTTTTGACCGGAAAGAAGCTAAAGAGGCCTGAAGGGGAGCTTACCGAGCTTTCCTTTTTTGCGGGAGGAGCTGCCGGTAAGAACACCGTGAATACGGATGATCCCCTTGTCGTACGGGATGCAAGCGAGGTGAGGAAGATGGCGGCTGCAGGCTTTAACCTGGTCTACGGCTCGCCTTACTTCCACGACACGAAGGAGCCCATGGACCAGTTTGACTTTTACGGCTTTGCTTCCCTTGAAAAAAACAGGGACTATTCGGTTGTCCTTTTTGGAAACACTTCACTATGGTCAAGGGGAATCGTGCCCTGGGAAGACCTGGGGGCGACGCTTGCGGTAAAGCTCCACTTCCATCTTGTAGAGGATCCCTACCTTAGCTTTAACAACAATTCGATTGGAATCAGCCTTGCAGAGTCCATTCCTGCGGGAAGCTGGAATTTCAGCTGGGAGGCAAACCTTAACTGGGCCTTCCTTGTGGGGGTGGACTACTATGCGCTTAACTCGACGGGAAGCTACAAGACTTCTGATGGAGAGGAGAGGCGTGTCTACGACTACGGCATGGGGGCCAATGCGGACATTCAGTTCCGGGTGCAGCAGCCTGTTTTTGGCGACCTGAAATTCTATGCGGGGATTACAGCGGAACACACCCTTCCTCCGGCCGTACTTCCCGAAGCTTCCGACGGATATGCGCTCATGCTTTACGGAAAGACAGAATACAGCCACAGGATTGCGGGGGCGTTTTCACTTGGGGCAAGCTACCTGTGGTATAAAAAGTGGGGCTGGTTTGACGATGACTACGACATTAACCAGTTTTCCCACGTAGGAAGCATTTTTGCCAAGGTGGACCTCTTTTAGTTTGTGTGGGCAGAATGCAGGGCTTACGCCGCCGTGTAGGGGCGCGGGGGTGGCAACCCCTGCGTTGCCGCGAAGCGGCAATGACCGTTAGGGAACCCCGGAAGGGCGGTGGCGCAAGGGCATGGAAGCCGAATTAGCAGATGCCTGGAATGGTAGAGCCGGGCAGGCTACCGTCCAAAAAATCACCGTTTAAATGGAAAAAGTTGAATTTACGTTGCAAATTTGCTAAGATAGTGCCATGAAAAATTTTGTTAAGTGTATTGCGCCCGTTTTTGCGGCTTTGTTTATTTTTGTGTTGAATTCATGTTCCGGGATTATCGGCTACAGCGTCGTGCTCTGGAACATAGGCGAGAAGAAGATTACGGATGGTACGGTTGTTCCCGTTTACCTAAAGTCCAACATTTCACATGTGTATGTTATTTCGGCCCCGGATTCCGAGGAAAAGATAGAGGTTCCCTTGTGGAAGCTTTCCGAGCCTGTTTCAAAGGGCAAGGCAAAGAAGCTTGCAAAGAGGTACCTCGAATTTGAGCACCAGTATGCAAGGTGCAAGCTTGACGGTCTTCCCATCCGCGCGGAACCCAACAATGTTGCCCGCCAGATTTACCGCCTTAGGAAGGGGGAGGTTATCCGTGCGCTTGAAAAGGGGCAGGGTAGTGCGCCTACCAACGGTGTTGCCAAGCTTGAGGGCGACTGGCTTCACGTGCTTACATCAAACGGTGTCTGGGGCTGGTGCTTTAGCCTTAACCTGGAGCTTTTTGCCATGAAGGATGACGGCTCCTTTAACGCGGGCAGTGAGGCGGCTGCGGTTTCCAAGGTGGATGACCTTTTGCAGGGCGTTCTTGAGGAAAAGTGGTACCCCGAATACTATGAGACCATGCACAAGAAGGGCAGGGTTGACCTTAACTACGTAAAGCAGGGCTACGGCTTTGAGGTGAATACGGAGAAGGGAACAGTGCGACTTGACCTTCCCGGAGCCAGCGTTTCCTACAAGTATACTGACCTTAAGAGGGTTGGCAACGGCATATATGACTTTAAGGACACGCCAATCCACATGACCATTAAGGATGCGGGCACAATCAACGTTAGGTACAATGATGACGCCGGCATTACAAAGAGCCAGAACATGCTTTCCTCCCAGATGATTGACCCGGCGTCGCTTATCGCAGGTGAAAAGTCAAGGCGGGCGGGGGCATATTCATCGCTGCGTTCTTCCGGGCCTGACTATTCAAGCTCCAACTACGGCATGATTTCCTTCTCACCGGACAACAGGTTCTCCTGGTCGGGATACTCGCTTCTTGTTCCTTCTGTAATTCCCGATGACGCTGGAAATTCCGGCACCGTCTCCTTCCCCTACTTCCTTCCTTCCAGCCTGAAGGGTGAATGGAGCGGGGTTGTTACCTTGACCTTTGCAAAGGGGGCAGAGGTTAACCTGCTTTACAAGCTGGACGGAACTGGCCTGCGCCTTTCCCCCGCCAGGGTTGTAACTACGGAGAACCCTTCCAACGGCTTTAAGGAGTCTTCTGTGTCCAAGTCCAGCGGCTCTTTGGAGATGTTCTTCCACAAGTAGTTTGGCTTTTTTGTATTTTGTTTAGATCTGATTGGATTTTTTTGGAGTAACTGATGGCATTCGTACAGTTTACTAAGGTTTCGCTTGCTTTTGGCGACAGGGATATTTTAAAGGATGTGAGCGTAAATCTTGCGGCAAATACAAAAGCGGCTCTTACGGGTGCCAACGGTTCGGGAAAGTCCACCCTCATAAAGATAATGGCTGGGCTTGTTAAGCCAGACAGCGGAGAGCGTATTGCCCAGAAGGATGCCCGCATTGCATACCTGCCACAGAGCGGTCTTGTTCACCACGGCTGCTCCCTTAAGGAAGAGTCGGACAAGGCATTTCTGTGGGGTTACGAGATTCAGAAGCAGGCAGACGAGCTTGGCGAACAGATGAAGGATTCTTCTTCCAACCACGAGCGTCTTGCAACAGAACAGGCGGAGCTTCTTGCCAAGCTGGAGGATTCCGGCTGGTACAGGAGGGAAACCCTTGCCGAGCAGGTGCTTTTGGGTCTTGGTTTTTCCAGGGAAGATTTTAATAAGCAGACCGATGAATTTTCAGGCGGTTGGCAGATGCGCATTGCCCTTGCAAAGGCCCTTATGTGCATGCCGGACATCCTGCTCCTTGACGAGCCTACAAACTATCTTGACATAGAGGCACGCAACTGGCTTGAAAAATTCCTTGCGGACTTTAAGGGCGGGTTTTTGCTTGTAAGCCACGACCGCTACTTTCTTGACCATACCATAAACGATGTCTACGAACTCTTTAACGGAAGCCTCCGCCGCTACCCGGGCAATTATACCCATTACGAAAAGGTGCGTGAAGGGGAGCTTGAAACCCTTATGGCTGAATACGAACAGCAGCAGCAGGAAATAGCCCACCTTACCGAATTCATAACCCGCTTTGGCTACAAGGCTTCTAAGGCGGCACAGGCACAGGAAAGGCAGAAGATGCTGGACAAGATTCTTGCCAACAAGATAGAGATTCCCGAAAGCCTAAAGAAGATTCACTTTAAGTTTCCGCCGGCACCCCATTCAGGGCAGCTTGTGCTTACAGTCCAGGGCCTTTGCAAGAACTACGGGGGGCCTGATGTTATCCATGACCTTGACATTGTTGTGGAAAAAGGCGAGAGGCTTGTTGTTGCGGGGCGAAACGGAGCTGGTAAGTCCACCCTTTTGCGCATGATTGCGGGGCAGGACAAGGAATCTTCCGGCAGCATAAAATTTGGAAGCGGTGTCTCTGTTGGCTACTTTAGCCAGGATTCTGCGGAAAAGATTACCGGCTGCGAGACAATTCTTGAGCGGCTTGAGCGGGTCTGCCCACTGGACCTTATTCCCAAGGCTCGCGACATGCTGGGGGCATTTTTGTTCCGCGGGGACGATGTTTTTAAGAGCATAGACGTTTTGAGCGGCGGTGAAAAGAGCCGTATAGCCCTTCTTGAGCTTTTGCTGCGTCCAGTAAACCTTCTAGTTCTTGACGAACCAACAAACCACCTGGACATGCATTCCAAGGACGTGCTTTTGCAGGCAATCCGGGACTTTGGCGGAACATGCATATTCGTAAGCCACGACCGCGGTTTTATAGAAGACCTTGCAACCCGAGTACTGGAGCTTCATCCCGGCAAGTGGCGCGTTTTTCCCGGAGACTACAAGTACTACATGCAGCGCCTTGAAGACGAGGAGAACGGCATTGTTGAAGCCCCCAAGGATTTTGCTGCACAAAAGGCACAGAATGCGCAAAAGGCTGGAAAAGATGAGCCTCTTGTAGAAAAGAGCGCAACCAAGCTTTCCTGGGAAGAGCAAAAGAAGGCATCTGCAGAAAGGCGCAAAATAGAAAAGAATGTGGAAAAGCTTGAAGCCCAGATTGCCCAGTCAGAAGAAGAAAAGTCAGCCCTTGAAGGTCAGCTTTCAAACCCCGAAGTCTATTCCAACGGAGAAAAGGCCAAGGCTGTTCAGCAACAGATAGCGGCACTGGAAGAAAAGCTTGCCTCTCTAAACGAGCAGTGGGAAGAGGAAGCTTCAAAGCTTGAGTAAGGTTAATGCAGTGCAGTTATGCACGTGGCGCTTTTGCACGTTTCATTTATGCATGCTGCTAAGCCACCTACCTGGAAAAAGTCCCTTCATTGATTGAAAATGCACAAAAAATATTCTCCCCAAAAAACAATTGTAGACCAAAATCAGGGTTCTTAGGCATATCGCGAAACGTTGAGCGATATGGCCCTAAGCCGTGCCGGATGAAACGGTAGCAAGGCGTTCCGTTGAAGAGGGGTTAAAGGGGGAACTTGCAACGCAGTTTCCAGCAGGGAAAAACCTCGCTTCGGAGTAGGCAACTTTTTTAACGTTAAAAAAGTTGCCTACCCTTTGTTAGGGGTCCAAGGGCCCGCCCTTGAAATCTATTTAAACACCACCTGGTTCTTGCCGTTCTTCTTGCCAAAGTAAAGGTTGTCGTCTGCCTTCTTCGTCGCCTGCTCAACGGTAAGCTCCGGTGTAAGCCGCGCAATTCCCGCCGTAAGGGTAATCACTATGTGGTTGGATTCGTAGTTAAAGTCGTAGCGCTTCACCATGTTGCAAATTCGCCTGACTAAAAGCTCCCCGTCCCTGTCCTTCCTTAGACCGGAAATCTCATGCGCAAGAAGGAATTCCTCGCCGCCCCACCTGCAGGCAACCGCATGCTTGTCTTCCGCGCAGGCCTTGGAAATCATGGCGGAAATCGTCCTAAGAACGTAGTCGCCCGCATCGTGTCCATAGGTGTCGTTTATCTTCTTAAAGTCGTCAATGTCAAACATTGTAAGAAAAATTTTCCCCTTGAATTCATCACGGATGGTCATGAGGATTTCTATCATCTTGCGCCTGTTAAAAAGCTGGGTAAGCTCGTCAAATTCCGCCATCTGGGTAATGCGGTTCTCGTTGATTGTGGAAGTCTTTGTGTACATGAAAAGCGAAAACCAGACTATGGCAAAGATGATCACCGTGTTGGCCGTGTATATAATCTTCTGCGGCAGCTCGGGAATAGACTCCATGGGGCGGAAAAACCATGTGAAAACCCTGAGCGACACAAAAAGGATTGCGGCTATAAAGCTCACGTTTTCCGCAACGTACTTAAAGCCGGACTTGGATGCGTAGAGATACTTCAAAAAATAAAGGACGGCAATAATTCCAAAGCAGTAGTAGGAAAAGCCCGTGTTCCAGCCGCAGCAAATAACCGCCGCCGTCATGTGGGCTATTACCTCCGTAAAAGAAACCGTAATGTAGGTGCGGACAGCCTGCTTTTTTACGGCGATAAAGACAAGCAGGTAGGTGATGACGCTTCCCACGTTAAAGAGGAACATAAAGCGGATGTTAAAATAATAGAAAAAAATAGCGAGAAGCGAATGAATAACCGTCATTCCCGTGTTTATCACAAGTGAAATTTGCTTGAATTCATAGGCCGTGTATTTTTTCACGAAAAAGGCTCCTCAATTCACCTTTTTTTAGTATAAATCAAAAAACTCTAACTTTCAATAAAAATATCTCCTTTTTGAACGGTAATTCTTTTTTTTTATCTGGACGGCATGTCCGGTAAAACTGTGTCCGGCACTCCGTGACCGGCCAGACTCCTTTGCATTTTCCCCTAATCGCACACCGATAGCGCCACGGACGGCGCGTCAAAAGTTAGCAGAAAAAACTGGTGAATTTTCGCCAGAAAGCTTGCGGGATAAAATGCCAAGGAGGGCATTTTATCCCGCTTTCCAGGGTTCCGCCTTCGGCTCCATTGCCTGACGGCAACCGCTTCGCGGCCCTTCCAATCGGGCGTAGGCTGCTTGGCAAGAAAAATCCCGCACTCCGTCATCCCGAATCAAAGTTTTTTTGTGTTTCTCTATAAAACTTGACGCATTTTCTTTCTTGGCTTATAATTTGATATATCAGAGAGAATTATGGAAAAAAGTTTTTACAGAAAGCTGCCTCTTGACAAGAATTGCCCTGCGGTGCAAAATTCGCAATTCGCGCATAAATTTTCTCTATATAAATTTTAATCACACCCGGAATTTTTACCTTGCGGAAGAGTCCGGGCTTTTTGTTTTTAAAGAAAATAAAACCACGGTCCCTGGAACTCGCAGCGCAGCTTCGAGCGGGCTCTCGAAGGGCCATGTGGAAGATGGCATATAAGTGTATACAGACCCTGAAACGAGTTCAGGGTGACGGGACAGTCGTCATACCTAACTTGATTCGGAATCTGTAGAAGATGACGGCTGGGGCTTGCACAGATGCTGAGTTCATTTGCTTGCCAAGTTTCATTTATATTTGCACTTACCTTCTACAAAATTTTCCCCCCTCTACCATTTTTTTTGCAATTTTGCTATACTCTTCTTCCAATCAAACATAACACCCGACTAAAAACAGGAGAAAAATTATGGCTGACCAGAAAGAATCATTCCGTGCCCTTGTGCAGGCAGCAATCGAACAGTTTAAGGCAGAAAAATCAATAGAGGGCGATTTGGACGCTTCTTCCTTGGTCCGCGTAGAAAATCCTCCCAAGCCAGAAATGGGCGATTTGGGCGTGCCCCTTTTTCCCTTTGCAAAGGCCTTTCGGATGGCTCCACCGGCAATAGCCGCAGAAGTTGCAAAAATCGTCAATGCCAGTAACGGCGTAAAGGAACTTGGAACAGTTGCAGCTGTAGGCCCCTACGTAAACATAAAGCTTAACAAAGAAAATGCTGCCGGAGGAATCCTGCAAAAAATCCTTAAGGAAGGCGACGAATACGGTTCCTTTGCAGAAGACGGAAAGAAGCTCTTTGAAGGCCGCCGCGTAATGGTTGAATACTCAAGCCCCAACACAAACAAGCCGCTTCACCTGGGCCACATGAGGAACGATGCCCTTGGCGAAAGCGTAAGCCGCATACTAAAGAAGGCAGGTGCCCAAGTCTACCGCGTAAACATCATCAACAACCGCGGAGTCCACATCTGCAAGTCCATGCTTGCCTACAAGCTCTTCCACGAAGCAAAGGGCGACACACCACAGTCCCTTGGCATAAAGGGCGACCACTTTGTAGGCCAGTGCTACGTAGAATTTGACAAATACTCAAAGGAACACCCCGAAGCCCTTCAGCAGGCAGAAGACATGCTCATCAAATGGGAAAACGGAGACAAGGAAGTCCGCGACCTTTGGCAGAAGATGAACGGCTGGACCCTTTCCGGAGTTCAGCAGACCTACGACCGAACCGGGGTTGGCTTTGAAAAGCTCTACTTTGAAAGCGACACCTACCTTAAGGGCAAGGAAGAAATAATGAGGGGCCTGGAAAAAGGCATCTTCTTTAAGGCAGAAGACGGCTCTGTCCGCGTGGACGTAACAAACGTAACCGGCAAGGGCAAGGACGGCGAGGACCACTCCAAGGTATTGCTCCGCAAGGACGGAACTTCCGTCTACATTACCCAGGACATTGGAACCGCAATCTCCCGCCACAACGACTGGGACTTTAACCAGATGGTCTACGTTGTTGCAAGCGAGCAGATTTACCACTTTAAGATTCTCTTCCATATATTAAAGCAGCTTGGCTACGACTGGGCTTCAAACCTCTACCACCTAAGCTACGGCCTTGTAAACCTTCCGTCCGGCAGAATGAAGAGCCGCGAGGGAACCGTTGTTGACGCTGACGACCTGATTGATAGCCTGCACGCGGATGCCCTAAAGGCAATTCAGGACAAGGGCAGGGACAGCGAAGTTGGCAATGCTGATGACGTTGCAGAAAAAGTTGCCCTTGCAGCCCTTCATTACTACCTGCTACAGGTAAGCCCTGTAAAAGACATGCTCTTTAACCCGGAAGAAAGCCTTTCCTTTAACGGAAACACAGGCCCCTACCTCCAGTACATGGGCGCAAGAATTGCTTCTATTTTGCGCAAGGCAGAAGAGCAGGGGCTTAGCGCAAACCTTGGTTCGGATGCACAGACACTTTCCCTTTTGACTCACGAAAGCGAATGGGCCCTTATTAAAAGCCTTGGCCGCTTCCCCCAGGTTGTGGAAAAAGCCGCCACGGATCTTGACCCAAGCCAGATGGCATCCTACATCTACGAAATTTGCAAAGCCTTCAGTGCCTTCTACCGCGACTGTCCAATTCTTTCCGTTGCAGAAGAAAACAAGACCTTGGCAAGCGCAAGATTGTGCCTGGCATCCTGCACGCTAACCGTTTTGCGCAGCGCAATGAACTTGGTTCTCGTCCCCTTCCTGGAAAAAATGTAATAGGCCCAACTTAGAGCTTTACAAAAACATGTCATTGTCGGAGCCTCCGCAAGAAAGTACCCTGCGACCCCGGTAATGACATGTTAGGCGGACGCCCGCACTGGGGCGCTTGGAGAAAGAATGAAATTATTTAAAAGGAATAAAAAAAATTCATATATTCTTTCTGAAAAAGATAAACGCTGGAATAAATTTATTGAAGATGTATGTTTTAGAAATTTATCCTCATTATCCAAAATTCAAAGGAAAGCTGTAATTTGTTTCAACTATGATGCAGAAATGAATAATGGTGGATTTAGTTTATACAGAGATTGTTATCCAGATATAAATTCAACAGAATTGAAAGAATCATTAATCGAAATAAGCAACGAAGATATTGCAAATAATTATATAAAGGCTTTTAAAGAAGGAGAAAAAGACGATTTTATGGAAACTGATATGAAGTACGGAACATTTTCTCCTTCACTTTGTGAATACTTACAAGAATATGTCGAAAAAAATAAAGATTGTATATTTGATTAAATGGAATATTTTTTCAGCAAGTCAAGCTTGCTGAAAAAAATGAATTGACATATAGATTGGTATCATATACAATACTATTAATGAAACATCTTGTAGTAATTGATACAAATGTCGTTCTGTCAGCTTTGCAAAGCAAAAACGGAAAATCATTTGGATTGATTTCAAAAATGGGCAGTGATTTATTTGACTTTGCAATATCAGTTCCTCTTGTTCTGGAATATGAGGCTATCTTGAAAAAACACCTAGACAGAAATATTTTTTCGGATTCTGACATTGAAGATTTTATTGACTACATTTGTAGTGTCGGAATTAAAACAAAAATTTTTTATCTTTGGAGACCTTATTTGCGAGATCCGTTTGATGACCATGTTCTTGAGCTTGCAATAAACGCAGGGGCAGAAACAATTGTTACCTTTAATAAGAAGGATTTTCTGGAAGCCGAATCTTTAGGTATAAAAATTCAAACTCCAAAGGAATTTTTGGAAGAAATGGAGGTGTAAAAATGACTACATTAAGTTTAAGACTACCAGATTCTTACCATGCAATGGTAAAAGAAATAACCGCAAAAGAAGAAATTTCAATAAATCAGTTCATTATATCCGCTGTTGCAGAGAAAATTTCTGCTTTGGAAACTCAGAATTATCTGGAAGAAAGAGCTGAAAGAGGTTCCCGAAATAAATTTATGGCAGTTTTATCAAAAGTGCCCGATACAGAACCTGCTGACTACGACAGATAATCACATAACAAGAAGTTCAAAGCCGACACAGGCTCAAGGCCTGTGCGGTTTAACTCATTGTTATGTGGACGCCCGCATTGGGGCGCTTATGGAGAAAGAATGAAAAAACTTTTGTTTATTTTATTTACATTATTATTAACAAATAATATGTTCTGTTTATCAGAAAATGAAGTAGTAAAAGTATTACGAGAAGATTCTTTAACTAATCATATTTTTAATACAAAAAATTATAAATACTCTATTCAAGATAATAAAGAATTAAATGAATCCGAAGCACTTATAGTTTTATCTGTAGCCAGAAATTCTCTGTATGAAAAATATCAAAATTATGCATTTTTAAATAACATATATATTTTAAACGATAATTCCATTATTTTCTTTAATGAATCTTTTTATATTAATAAATCTGATATTTCACAAACCTTTTATAATCAAATTAAAAATATTCAATTAAATAATTCAACTTCAATTTTTGCAGATTTGAATTTTGATTGTAAAAAAGATTTATTTATTTTTCGTGGAGATTCAATATCATTTTATTCAATAATTATTGACTTATCGGATTTAAATAACACCACTGTTCTATTTCATTCTAATGAAATAGACAACCATTTTTTTAAGTCTACAGAAATTGGAAAGCTTTTTGGAAAAAATATTTCATTTTGTATAATAAACAATAAAAGAGGTTTTACTATTCCTTATCAAATAAAAAACAATCAGATTATCACAATGTTTTACTATTGGTCAAAAAAAGAACAACGCTACATCCTTGATGAAACAGTAACACAGGAACAGATAAAAAAAGCCATTGTTCCCGAAGATTACTTTGCCTACAACGGCTTAAAGTTTTCCAAATTGGATTCAAAACTGACAGCCGAAGATTTAAGAGATTTAGATAAAGCACAACTTAGACTTATGCGAAACGCAGTTTATGCTCGTCACGGCCGCACTTTCAAAAGTGTAGATTTACAATCTCTTTGGGAATGTTATACATGGTATAAAAAGAATACGAATTATAGTGATGATTTATTGACGGAAATAGATAAATATAATATAGAAATAATAAAAAGCTATGAAAATAAGTAATCACATAACAAAGCTTCAAAGCCGACAGGCGGTCAAGCCGCCTGCGGTTTAAGCAATTGTTAGGCGGACAGCCCACTGGGGCGAAAACGACTATGGAGAAAATATGGGAGCGATATTTGCATTTGGTTTTGCTTTAATAATAGGTTTCGTCGGTTTGATTCTGCTGGTGGTAGGAATAAAGCTTTGGAAAAAAGTAAAAATAGCATCTATTATTTCCTTCGTTTTTTCGGGAATCTGTTTTCTTCCAATTCTTTTTTTTGTATTCATAATTTCATTCAGTATAATCGAACAGCATAAAATGAAAAATGATTATATCAAAGAAAATGGAAAACTCTTTGCAGAAATTGTTTATGGAGACAAAAAAACTATTTACAAAGAAGTAGTTGAATCAAGTGATTTGAATGTCGTAAATAAAAATGGCGAAACACCTTTATATATTATGGCCACCAGGGGCATTGATTATTTTCCGATAATAAAAAAGATGGTTGAAAAAGGCGCTGATCCTAATTTTGCCGACGAAAGTGGAAGAATTCCGCTTCATGCCGCTGCATCTAACGGTTCTTCAGATATTGAAATATTAAAATATTTAACCGATAAGGGTTCAGATATCAACAAGCAGGATAAATATGGATATACGCCATTGATGTTATGCGTCGAAAAAAGTAAATACACTGGAAAAGATGCGGTGCAAATTGTAAATTTCTTGATTTCAAAAGGCTGCGATACAAAACTGAAAAACGATAAAAATGAAGACTCAATAGATATAATAATGCGTTTAATGAAAGAGGAAGAAGATTGGTGCAAAGACTACCCCGATTTGGATTATCAAGAGAGTAAAAATTATATAGTTTACAAAAAGCTATTGGAAATTTTAAAAGAAGCCTAACATGCGCTTCAAATAAAATAAAGCATAGGGGGAGAAAAAAAATGAAGGAACTTCCAGAAATATTTTTGAAACGGATGGATGAAAATAAAAAACCATTTGAATATGCAGATTCTAATATTGGTTTTAGAAACAAAATAGGTGGGAAGGCAGATTTTATTTCTGAATCTGAATATCCGGTGTGCCCAGAATGCAATAAAAAAATGTCTTTTTATGGGCAATTGGATAGTATAGATGATGAAAATATAATTGCAGATTGTGGTCTAGTTTCTGTATTTGTTTGTTTTGATTGTTACAGAACACAAAGTGTTATAGTATCATCTTAGTTATAAATTAGGTAAACTTGGTTTTTGTGCCGCAAGCTGTTGTGCGGACATCTCTCTGGGCTGCCATGGAGTAAAAAATGATTTACAAGAATGATTCAACAAAAATAAAAATGTATATAAATAAATACAAAACAAAAATGTTCCTTATTTATGGTTCTGCAATATTGTTCAATTTTATTTTATTCTATTTAGTTCTTCCAAAGTACAGACCTGACTTTGAAAAAATAAAATATGTATTTCTTATCCTTTTTCCTGCTTTAACGTGTTATTGTATATTTTTAGTATTGCTATTTTCAAAAAAATTAAAAAAGAATTATGTAGAATATGCTTTTGAAGTTTCTGAAAATAAATTTATTGTTACAGATGATAAAAGTATAAAGAGCCTTTGAAAAAATCTCTGTAAATTTAATATAAGGACTATATTACAAGGTCTTCTATGATAAAATTTTTAATTATCAAGGAGGCCTTTTATAATGGCAAACAGAAAGAAAGACGTTTACAAA
>Ga0256405_10001216_pt1 | contig 72631 bp, 105 predicted proteins | sample RumenRJG_02DNA_FD_189096 | JGI IMG/M metagenome (GOLD analysis project Ga0256405, IMG submission 189096) | Bovine rumen microbial communities from Lethbridge, Alberta, Canada - RJG_02 | ecosystem: Host-associated > Mammals > Digestive system > Stomach > Rumen | place: Canada: Alberta...
AACCAAAAAAACCTACCAGCTAAACTGGTAGGTTTTTTAATTTAAACAATAGGCTCACTCAGAATTTTGGATTCCCCTGTTTTTGGATTGAATCTTTGCATTAAACTCTTTTCAATTTCTTTACTTCTTGTAAGTACTGCACCTTCACTATCCACCAATAAAGGTTTTCTAAAATTATAATTATCGTAATTAATATCTTTTTCTGGGTGTAAAATTTCTAATTTAAATGCACCGTTTTTATCTCCAGCTCTGAAAAGACTAACACCAATTCCACTTCCATTTAAATATTTAGCTTTTTTAACTAGCTCATTTCCACTAACTTCTTTTCCATTCAAAAAATAATGATTTACTCCTTTATTATCTACAATACTAACTCCGACTGTTCCATCTTTAGGGTTATAAAACCCGTGCCAATTTTTTCCGTCATAATGTAAAGAACCTTCGTTTTCAGTAGGTTTGTGTGCTAAATAAATGTATGCTTTTTCTTTATCTCTGGCTTTTTCAGCAACTTTATCCCAATACTTATCCTCACTATCAGTTTGTTCTTTACCTTTTTCTTTAACAAGCATTTCTAAAGCATTAGCTTTCTCTTTGGTATCCCCGTCTGTCTCTACAATCTCATTTCCAGTTTCTTCTGTATCTTCTATAATTTCTTTTTGTTGTTCTTCAATTTCCTGATTTTTCTCTTCAATTTCTTGTACTGCCTCATCTCGCTCAGCTGAATCATCTTCTTCTGGAATTTCATCATCTTCTGAATTATCTTCAGGAATTTCATCATCATCTTCTGGGATTTCATCTTCTGAATCATCTTCAGAATCATCTTCTGGGATTTCATCTTCTGAATCATCAACTACATTTTCACTATCCAAAACAGGGTTTGGATCTGACATATCCTCAGTATCTTCAGCTGTAGCTTCTCCCATATCAGGCTCTTGTTTTAATATTTTTTTGGCCCACTTAATGTCAGCTGCAGTTAATTTGATTTTTGTACCATCTTCTCTTTTGAAAATATCTCCAGGTTCTGCATCGGCTTGACCTTGAATATCTTTTACGTATTCCTCTTCATCTTCTTCTGGCCCCTCTTCAGGAATTTCATCATCTTCTGAATCATCTCCCAAATCTTCTTCATCCCCATCATCTAATTCTTCTGAATCTTCATCGTCTAAATCTTCCTCATCATCTAATTCTTCATCAGGTACCTCTTCAGTATCAACAATATTTGAAATATTTCCCATTGTATTTTTCAAACCTGAAGCTGCAAAATACATACCTGCAACTTTTGGTGCAATATCCCAAAGTTTTTGAGCGAATGACCCGTTGCCTTTGAGAGTTTTCAAAATGCCTTTTCCGTTTCTTGTAATTACAGACCCTGATGCTAATGCAGTTCCAATTAAACCAACTCCAGGTACCCCTAATCCACCTGCTAATTTCAAAACCATACCTACTGCAGCCATCTTACCCAAAACACCGTCAAATTTCATTCCAAATTCATCAGTGACTTTTTTCATGTCAGGGTCTTTTTCAAGTAATTCCATTACAGTTGCTGCAGCTTCAACATATTTACTTAATTCTTTTGTTTTTTTCTTGAAATATTCAAGGTCTTCCGTTACATCTTTCTTTTCTTTCTTTTTGAAATTGAATTCATTTAATGTTTCTTCTTTTACAACTTTTCCAACTGTTTTTGAGGTTACATCAATTTCTTCACCGTCATCACCTTTTGCTTTTAATTTACCTTTACTTCCTCCAAAAAGACCTGTGTTGTCATCTATTTCTTTGCAAATTTCTTTATATTTTGGATCACTTAAAATACCCCGTGCTTTTTCAAGTTGTGTTTTAGTTGATTTTAATGCATTCTCTAATTCTATTGCTGCTTGAGCTTTGGCTATTTTCTTCAAAGCATCTGCTTTGAAACTCTTTATAGGATGATCGAGGTCTTCTTCACTTAAATCTGCATCTAAAAGAATTTCTTCGCCTTTACCTTTTACTTTTTCAAGGGCTTTTGTAAAAGTTTTCAACTGATCTTCAATTGATTTTAAAGCTTTTTTATTTTGGCTTTCAAGGGAACCCCAGAGTTTCTTTTCATTCAAACGCTGTATAGATTCATTTAATTTAAAATCTAAATTTTTATCCAAAATATTCAGCATATCTAAAACATCGTTTGTAAGTTCATTTTCATTTCCACCAACCCACATTTCTGCTGTATCAATTTTTCCTGTATCTCTTTCAAATTGATAATACAATTGATACCTTTGAAACGATGTGTAAGTATTATCAACTTCTTCAAAATTCGTTTTAAAATAAATACAAAATTCAAAACCATCTTCATTACGAACTAATATTATGTGATTTTTATTTTCCTGTTCAATTATAAAACCCATAGGAATGATATAATTTTCTGCCAATTTTTTAAAAATATTTCCAATACTTATACTTGCCAAAGGGGCTTTTTTAACTCTATTTTCTTTCAACATAAAAATAACCTTTTTCAAAAAAATTAGTTTTTTTTTTGAAAAACTTTTTTCTTTTTGCCCTATATTATAAGCATAAGGTAGGTACGAAAGATGAGAGTAGAAGAAATGATTAAAGCAGGCGCAAATGTTCCAACAAACGGAATGCCGTGCACAATCCATTATTACAGCGATGCGGAACCTGCGCAAGTTGTAAAGATTTCAAAGTCGGGTAAAACAGCGTGGATTCGTAAAAACGTTGTAACAGTGGATCCAAACTCAGAAGGAGGAATGGGTCACCAGGATTGGGTCATTCACAAGGATGAATTCTGCAAAATCCACGATGAGTGGGATGCAAAAGCAGGTAAGTACATAGAGTACGAAAAACCGCAGCTTGCAAAGAACCCAGACAACTTCACGTTCTTCAAAATCACAAAGCGTAAAGACGGCTCTTGGCGCACAACAGGTTCGGATTTGTATGTTTCACTAAATCAGTGGCATAAATATTATTGCTGGGAAATGTAATTAAAAACAATCTGAAAAAAGAAAAGAGAGGTTTAAACCTCTCTTTTTTAATATCACAACGTTTTAATTTGACAACATCTTTCTGTATGTTCACTCAACAAAACCAATAAATCATCAGTATTATCCGGGCTTTCAAAATCTTCTTCATCTAAACTGTCAATAGTTTCAATTGTCAATCTTACATCCCAAAGCCCTTCAATTTCAGAATTACATACAGCAACTTTCCATTTAATCCAGCCGTTTTCAAAATTGTAAATTTTCATAAAGTATGAATCTACAGGGGTTTCTGTAGTTACTCTTCTGCCGTCAGGTAAAATTTCTTGAGCTGTATCGTATACAACCTTTTCTTTATATCCAAATTTTTTTAGTTCTTTGAGTTCCATTTGTATATTCCTTTTTTTAGCAAGTTATCCGCTGCCACCAAGGTTTTGGATCTTCAAAATAAGGGGAAGGATAAGGTACAAAAGCTGGCTGTTCATTTTTTTCAAACAGCAATTTCACAAACTCTTCTTTCATTTCATCTGAAAGATTGCTTTTCATTATGTTTTCTATTTTTTCTATTCTTGTCATATTTTCAACTCCAAAATTCTTTTCGCGAAAATCTTTGCATCTTTATAGTTAGTCACAACTTCACCACAATATTTTCTGCTGCGACCCCAAAACCATTTAAATCTCATAGGTTCGTACATTTCAAAGTAAACCATTGTCTCTTCATCTGTTTTTTCAAACTCAATTATTTCGGTTCTCATCCATTCACAATGGCAATCACAATTCATCCAATGCCCATTTGTATTTTCCCAAAAATATGTATCCCATTTTGCTTTTTCTTTTTCAGCATTCAAAATCCAGCAAGCAAGATCTTTCAACTTCCAAAAAGGTACAGTCATTACATCCTGTTTACAGGCTTTGGGGTACTTATTTTTCACAAAACAAATATCATACAAATTGCTTTTTGTATACTTTGAAATAAAAAAAGTACTATCCTCGCCTTTACATTCTGCAAGGATATTTGTATTTGAATTTGGCTTCATGCTAAGAATATAGCTCAAGCCGGTATTTCTTTGAATTCAATATTTGTTGACATTCTGTCATTATACTCTTTTACCGCTTCTTGAATTTCCATTGCATCGCTTTCTTCTCCGTGTTTGTAATAATGGCCTTTGATTTTTTGCGTACCATCAAATTCACCCATTTCATATCCCGTCAAATGTTTATAATCTCTAATATCTGAAATTTCAGGATCCATGCGATGATAAATTCCCTCACAAGGGTATCTTATTTTATTATGTACACATGCATTAATCAAAGCCGGCATTAAGTTTGCTTCAGGCTTCCACATATAAATATCAAGAGAGTCGTGAATTGTATTAAAGATTTGACTTGACAATTTCCATTTATTCATATAATAATCTGCGCTTACCCATCCCAAATAAATAAAAACAGTCTCTCCTGATTGTACAGCTGAGTTTGCAGCGTTGTTCATTAAATGACTAAAAACCCTTTGATAAAATTTTTTATCCGCTCCTTCCAATTTTCCGACTGAATTTATATTCATGTACGCAAGCTCAGGATGCCATCTTACCGCACCGTACCAAAGGCGAGTGTAAAAATGTTTTATTGCAAATGCATGTTCTCTTTCAATTCGAGTTTTCAATCCTTCATAACCATTCAAGAATGCTTCTCTCATCAATGCAGCTGCAACCGTATATTTACATTCAACATCTTTGCGCATTTCTCCGCCAAAATAATCTTTGTACCCTCTTTTCTTCGCCTGCGCTATAGTTTCTTCCAGCAAATCTTCTGCATGAGTTAGTTTAATATAATCATCACAATCTTTTGTAGTAAATGAAGACCCTTGCAAAAGGCTCGCGAATGTATTTACCTGAGCGCCGAACATAAGACCGAAATTTTCGGTCTTTGCCACTACTCTAAAGGTTGAGTAGGGTTCGCGTTTTTTCATTTTAATAAAATCCTGGATTGTAATTGGGCGCTTTGTAATTTTTAGCATTTATTTTCTCCTTTTTCGATACCTTTGTATCTCTCAAAAAAATATAGCAAACTATAATATTTTCAATATGGAAAAGATTTATAACGAAACAGAATTGAATTTTCTTTTAAGCAAAAAAGGCTCTCAAAATCTTGTAGTGAAAGCAGACTGTAGAATTTGCGGGTTAGAATTTGAAGCAAAATTGAAAAGATTAAAAACAGGTTTTTTATGCCGTAAATGCAAAATCTCTGAAACAAAGAAAAATATAACAGAAGAAGAAAAACAAAAAATAAATGAAAAAAGGATTGAAACCTGTAAAGAAAAATATGGCGTTGAAAATGTTTTCCAATTAAACGAAGTGAAAGAAAAGTCAAAAGAAACTTTGGAAAAGGAATACGGAGTTTCGAATCCTCGTTTTTTGCAATTAGATTCAAATTATGCAAAGAAAACAAATGATCGAAAACAAAAAGAAATTGAAGAAGTTTCAAAGGAAAAGTTGGATGAAAATCTTGAAAAGCTTTCAAACTTGAAACTTACAAAATGGGATGAATGGACTCCTGAAGATGTAAACGCGATTACTGAAAAAAGAAAAGCGACTTGTAAAGAAATTTACGGAGTTGAATTTGCTCAGCAATCTGAAGAAGCCAAAAAGCATTACAAAGAAAATAGTTTGAAAAACTGGGGTTTTGAAAACCCTCAGCAAAGCCCTGAAGTAAAAGAAAAAACAAAAAAAACTTGTTTGGAAAGATATGGAGTTGAAAGTCCTCTCACACTTGAAAAAGCAAGAATAAATTTGAAAAAAACTATACTTGAAAAGTACGGAGTTGAAAGCACTTTTTCTTTGCCTGAAGTTAGGGAAAAAATCAAAAAAACTTGTTTGGAAAGATATGGTGTTGCACATGCCTCTTCCCTTAAATATTTCTATCAAAATGAGCATTTTGACTCTTCTTGGGAATTAGCTGTTTGGATTTGGGCAAAAGATAATGGAAAAGAAATTGAGAGAGAACCTGTAAGTTTAACTTATACTTTTAATGGAGTTGAACATACTTATTTTCCTGATTTTAGATTAGATGGAAAATTAATTGAAATAAAAGGTCCTCAATTTTTTGATGAAAATGAAAAAATGATAAACCCTTTTGATCATACTCAAGATGATTTATTTGAGGCAAAACATCAATGTGGATTACAGAATGGGGTTGAATTTTGGGGCAAAGACAAAATGAAGCCTATTTTGAATTACATTGAAGAAAAGTATACAAAAGACTTTTTGAATTTGTTTCGTTTGGATTTACCTTTTCCATACCCTGAATTGAATGTTTTGAATGATTTTAATGTGATTCGTTTTTTCCATAAATCTTTGTACAAAGCTTTTCGTAAAGGAAATAAAAGCCCGCTTGAAGCCTGGCAGGATAAAGATTTGGTTTTGAAATCTGCTTTGAACAGGCTGAGGTACGTACATAAATGTACCCCCAGAGATATTGTACAGGGTTTTAATGTTGCAAAAATTGCACCAAAGGTTTCTATTTTCAAACCTTCTTTAGCTGAAGAATTGATACAAAAATATTTGAAGGATTTTTCAACAGTTGTTGATCCTTTTTCAGGGTTTTCAGGTAGAATGGTTGGAGCTTTTAGAAAAGGTAAAAAATATTTCGGCTGGGATATAAATGAAGAACATGTAAAAGAGAGTAATGAAATAAAAGATTTTTTGAAATTGGAAAATGTTGAAGTTGAGGTTGAAGATTTAATAAAAGCCCCTGTAAAAAGTTTCAATGAAGCCGCTTTATTCACTTGCCCACCTTATGGAGAAAAAGAACATTGGAATGAAAATGAAGTTGAGAAAAGTTGTGATGAATGGATTGATTTATGCCTTGAGAAATACAAATGCAGTCGATATTTGTTCGTAGTTGACAAAACAGAAAAGTACAAAGATAAAATTGTTGAAACTTTAACAAATAAATCTCATTTTGGAAAAAATCAAGAATACGTGATTTTAATTTGATTCAAGTTGAAAACTCTCGTTTTCTTTGTCGTATTTATAGTGAATACCGTAACAATCCCGTTTTTCTATAACTCCTTTTGTCACCATATCAAACATCTCTTTGATTACATCTTCTGCTTTTGCACGTACCTTTGCCCAATCCAAATTTACAGCTGCATTTGTAATACTTTCTGCAATTTTACGACTTATGCTTACATTTTTGCATGTTTCAGCGTAAGCTCTTGCATCTTCTTCTTTTTTGAATCTTCTATCTCCAAAACAAAAACAGTTTTTGGCAATGTTTCCTTCTGAGTCTACACAAAAAGGAAAAACTCCGCTTTTTGAATCTGTAAAAGGAGGATTCAAAGTATCTTCATACAAAAAAGCATCATAAAGTAAATACCATTCATCGTATGTATGGAAACACTCAGGATCTGTGAATTTTTCAAAGTATTGTTTGTTGAATTTGTCATAGCCTAATCTATCAAAAAACTCATCCATTGAAATTATACCGGTTCTTATTGTTCTCATTACTTGCATCTTTTCCTCCTTTTTTACATTTAGGGCTTTAGTGAGAACTCTCTTAAAATTATAGGCGAAAAAAATTTTCAATTAAATGTTTCAAAACAAAAAGTTTACCCTATATTATTTCACAAGAGGTACGGCATGAGAAATTACGAGATTGTAAAAGACGAGGAGATGATTAAAAACTTCCTCAAAGATATTGGGGCTGCTGATATTGACAAAACAGAGTCTTATCTTGTAATGACGTCTTTTCGCTCAAAAAAGTTTACAGAGGAAGAAAAACAAAAACTCGGTGCAAGAGCAAGAGAAATGTACTTGACAAAGAACTTGAAGAAAGATCATAAAGGTATTTTTGATTTTGAATCAGCTTTGAATAAAGTATACGAACTCGAAGTTCCAAAGCGTGCATTGACTTACAATATTGGAACTCCTGATGAAATCTCTCTTCCACAGAACGCGCTGGTTTGTTATATCTCTCCAAACCCTTCAAAAGAGATTGATGTTGCGCTTGATCATATGAAAACAACTTTGGATATTGTGGAAAACATGATACATTCAGGAGATCCTCAAAATTCAAAGAATCAGCTTGCACATCATAACACTGATTTTCGAAGTGAGCGATCAAAGTTTACAAGAAAAGTTTGGGTTGATTTTGATGTTGATATCTCAAATATTGAAGAAATCGGTCGTAAAGTACTTGCAGACGTAATTCGCACAGCTGTAAAAACTGAGGAATTGTGTTTGGAACCTTTGAAGAAAAACATTTTCAAAAATCCAAAAGGTTTTATTATACAATCTGCAGGTGGTGTACATGTTCTCGTTGACAAAAACTGTCTTTGCGGTAATCCAAACATCTTTTGTGAAGAGTTGAAAAAATGGTTGGAAACAGGTGGCTGTGAAATCAAAGAAATTGATTTTAAGTCAGGTAACGGGTACGTGCCGCTTCCTGGTTGCTACCAATTTGGTAATCACGTGGTAACTTACGAGAAAATATAACAAGAGAGGTAACGAAAAAATGACTTTGGAAGAATTCAAGAAAGCAAATAAAACTTTTGAAGGTAAACAGCTTTTGCATGCATATCAAAACGGTAATCACTATACAGCTATTTACAATGATGGCACTCGTATAAGAGAAACAATTGACCCTGATGCAGATAGGTTTTTATTTTCGACAGCGGAAAATGTTGATATTAAAATCACCAATTATTGTAAAATGCCGGAAGGATGCCCGAATTGTGAATTCTGCCATGAAAACTCAGGTCCTTGCGGTAAACATGCATCTCTCAAGTCTTATATGAAACTTTGGGATACCTGGGAACCTGGTACAGAAATTGCGATTGGGGGAGGAAATGCTCTTGCTCATCCTGATATTGAATGGCTTTTGGAATACCTCTCAAATCGAGGAGTAATTTGCAATTTGACTGTAAACCAGCATCATCTTCCTCAATATCAGTATGACCTTGTCAAATGGGCAAGTAAAGGATGGCTTCACGGGCTCGGAGTTTCTGTAGTTGATCCAAACAACAGAAAAGAGCTTGACTGCGTAGCAGATATTAAAGCTGCTTTCTTGACTCATCAGAAAAGTAACAATGTTGTTTTCCACGTAATTGCCGGAATTTTGAATGAAAGTTTTTTGAAATTTTTGGCAAATGAAAAAGTTTTGATTCTCGGATATAAAGACAATATTGGAAGAGGTGTTACTTATAAAAAATCTCATAAAGATGCAATCGATAAAAATATCGAGTGGCTTGCAAAGAACTTGAAGAGTCTAAGCCATATTTTCGCGGTTATGTCTTTTGACAATCTTTCACTTGCTCAGTTGGATGCTCGTCGTACTCTTGGCTTGAGTGATGCAGAATGGAATTTGAGATTTCAAGGAAAAGATTATGGGGATCCAAACGGAGAAGGTGCGCCATCCACTTTTTACTTTGACGCGGTAGAAGGAGAAATTGGACGCTCTTCAACACAGCCAAAAGATCAAAGAATCAAATACGATTTTGTAAACGGAATGACTTTCGAAGAAGCCTTCAAAGCTTCACTTTCAAATTATAAGATAAATGAGGGTGAGTATGGAGAAATTAAAGAATGATGATTTGAAATCTCAGCTTTGGCAATCTGCAAGAGCTCAAGGTGAAGTTTGTGAAATGTACAAGAGAGACGAAGAAGAAATCAAACTTGAGTCAACTCTGCACAAACTTTCGCGAGCTTATATTGAAGGTTTGACCAAAATGTTTGAACTTCGGGAGTCAATTGTGAATCTAATGACAAACAATTCTTATACAGAAGCTTCAGATTTGATTGATGATATTTGGAATGAACTTGAGAAATTCGATTACTAAGGGGTGTAAAAATGAGACGACAATTTAATGTGAGTTGGAGAACAGCAAAGAGTCAGGGAAGCAAAACAGTTGAAGCCAAAAATTCAGCCGCTGTATTTTGTGAAATCCAAAGGTTTCTTTCTCAAAACGAAGGAGATGGAATTCACGTGGTAAGTGCAAGAATTATAGTAAAACCTGTTTGAGGAAAAGCAATGAATCAAGTTGAAGCTGGAATTAAAGAAAATCAAATTCTTGGAACAAGGCTTGCAAGTCAATATGCAGACTTGATGTGTAAGTACGCATGGCTTTGTCACGATACAGAAAAAGGTATTTGCAAGATTTTTGAGAATCATCCTGAGCGGGAGCATATTTATCAGGTAACAGAACCTTTGATTGACTTTTACTGGGATGAAGTTATAAACAACAAATCTCTCAAAAATATAAAAGTCAAAGCTGCAAAAGCTATTTCAGCTTGGGCTGATATCATTGAAGCTGTTCTCAATGAAACAAAAGATCTGGGTTATGAAGAATTCGTTTTTCTTTTAGGAAGAGCTTATAACCCTGTTTTCACTCTTTCTCCCTTCATTTATGATGAATATTCTAATTTGACAGGCAAAATGATGGATGAATGGGATTGCTGTAAAGAAATACAAAAAGCTCATCGCAAACTTGTTGAAATTACAAAAGAAAATTACAATGAGATTCGCGTTTGCTTGCTTACATTGAAACTTATTGAAAAAGTATTTGAGCATTTTGAAAACCTAATTGATGAAGAAGGGGGTATTTATGATTAAAAATATCACGCTGAAATTAAATACAAGCTTTTTTCAATTTGCTTTTACAGTACTTGCAGTATTATGTACTCTGCAGATGCATGGGTTTATCGAATTGAACTTGCATTTAGACCGTTGGCCTTTGATTTGGTTGACTTGGCAAGGTGGAATTTTGGAATTGATTAAAACGGCTTTTTGTGCTTGGATAATTTTGCCGTTAATCTGCAATCTTATTCTTGCATTGATTGTAATTGTACCTTTTTTGATAATTTGGATTATTGCAGTATAGTTAGCTTTCAATGAAATTAAAAAGCCCTTAAAAGAGGGCTTTTCTTTTTTGTATTTATTTTTTCAACACGACATATCCGGTATAGCCCCGAAAACACTGCCGTCTACAGCGGTGGGTGCCCCTCTCATTCCACAAACCTGATATCCATGTTTTCCAAAAGAAGTTTTATTTCTACCCCAAATTTCAACATTATTTGAAATTATTTGTATTTTATCAGGAGTCATAGTTATAAAGGAATGATCTTTATTAGGTGCACCAACTCGTAAAGCAATTCCATCCTGCATTAAAGCCAAAGATGTTCCTGATTCCAAAAAGATCCATCTTTCACCTGTTCTTACATTTAAGATATCATAAGAAATTGCGGATTTCTTTTTTCCTTTTGTTCCAATTTTATTATATAAATCAACATGTTTTGAATTTGTTTGAAGAATTTTCAATTCAGGGTACCTAAAACTACTTGTTGTTAAATGAAGGCGTCTTAAATGAGTATAAATATTTTTATACATATAAGGTGCACGCGTTTTTGTTGATTCTATAGAATATTCATTATTTGCTTCGCAAAAAACCCAACCGATTTTAAAATCAGGTGTACACAAAACCCAATATTTTGCAGAATTGTCAACATCTCCGTGTGCATCTTCTTCAGATGGTCCTTTGAAAAGAGTTCCAGGGTTCATTGGAGCGTATTTTGGCAAGTCTTTTTGATTTAATCCAATCATATCAGGAAGTATTCTCATTGTCATTACATCTGAACCTATTTTTCCATTTGAAACTAAAGAAGCTCTGCGAAAAATTAAAGCGGTATTATCTTCAATCATAACTTGATTTCCTCTACTTTTAATTTAGATTCATCTACTTTGTTTACATAAAAGAAACCGTTTTTTAAAATTTTTCCAGGAACATAAATTGAGCAATGGAAAATATTTTCAATCAAAAGACCCATATAGATAAATCTGACGGATTCAACCCCAAATTCATCCATCTTTTCTTTTTCTTTTTCAATATCCCATTCTCCATCTTTATACTTTGTATTCATATATTCGGAGAATTTGTTGAGATTATTCAAAACAGGTAATTTATCAAACTTTTGACCTTTTTCATATTCATTTATAACCGGCAGTTTGATTTTCTTTATTTCATAACCCTTAAATAAATCTTTTACAGAAATCTCTTTTGGGTAAATCTTTTTTTCATCACTTTGGCCAAGTTTCAAAATAGAATATTTTATTCCTTGACATAAAGGAACTTCAACATCAACTCCGTCTTTTTCAATAGTGATTGTATATGTAGATAAAACTGATAGCATTAACACTCCGAGAGATTCTTTTTTTATACATCCTCCGAAATCAATTCCTGTACACTATCAAAAGTTGGATAATCTTCGAGAGTGTAAGGTGAGTTGCAATCTTCCTGAGAATTTTCTTCTCCGAAAGCCCCGTAAAATTCAAAGTCTTCATTGATATCAGAGTAATTCATAAGCAAAGAACCTCTTTTCTATTTTAAATTATAGTTTTTTAACCGTTCAATCTTTGTAATGTTTTAAAAACTCCAGGAGCTTCCTCTTTAATTTTTACACCAGGTTTGTTTCTTGCTTCATTAAGTTGCTGAGCTGAAACTTGAGCACCGTCCAAAATAAAAGTCTGTTCCTGAGTTGTATTTGTGGCTTCACTCATAATATTTTTTCTCCTTTTTTTTTAATCAAGAGTCGGGAATGTTCTGAAAACTCCCGGTTCAACCTCTTTGATTATTTTGCCTTCTTTTTTCAATGCATTTATTTCAAGAAGGCTGGATTTTTTTCCATCTAATGTATACTGTACAGGCTGAGGAATTGTTTCGTTCATTTATTTTTTCTCCTTTCTTTTTTTAGTTAGTTTGCTCAGCCGGTTTTTCAGTCTTCATTGCACCAAGCATATTATTCAAAGCCAACAAACCTAAAGTAACTTCTGCAGGCGCTGTACTTGCAACTTTTGCATCCATTGCAGACGCAGTTCCAATATTCAGCTGTAAATTCGTTCCACCGTTTCCAGCTAAAGCTTGCTGTTGCATTTGTTCCTTACGCCTATCCGATTCAATTTGAGCCCTGTTCTTTTCATTTATCATTTGAGAAGTTGGGTTCATCATTCTTGAAATTCTATCATTTTGAGCTGATTGCTGTACATTATACAAACTGATTCTTTCAGCTGTTGACATTGAACCATTTTTAATATCGTCAATAAAAGAATCTTCCAACGCCTTTGTCAACTTTGTTTGTTCCAAAGTAATTGAAAATGCTTCTTTTGTAAAATCTGCAAGTGATTTAATAACCTCGTCAATTGGGGTTTCTTCTTTTTTATCTTCACCTTTTTCTATAGAGGTTACAGCTCTTAAAGCCAATTCATTTTCTTTTTCGTCTTTAATCATTTCTTCCATTCTGCGCCTCTTTAGCAACTCTTTCTCCAAGTCCCTCAATTTCAGCCTGCAATTTGTTTATAATGTTTTTAATTGATTTTTGCTTCAAATTAAAGGAACCTAATTTTTCACTTAAAATGCGTCCAACTTCTTTTGGAGGCATTCCTAACATTACTACGTGATAATAAGCTAATGCAATTATCAGATTTTTCTTCATTTTTTCAATATTCGGAATTTTAATTGTTTTTGAACTAAAACAGCCGCAAATTTCAAAAAATGCATCAAATCCAACCACATTATATAATTTCACGAGATCCAAGTTTTCAGATTTGTCAAAAGTTATCAACTCTAATTTGAAAAGATCTCTAACAAAGTCTATACAAGTCTTTTTGCCTTCCAAATCGTTTAGATAAAATTTGTACAATCTATTCTCCTTTTCGAATAATTTGCTTTTTTCTTCTGCCATATTTTATATAGTGTCAGGTGCTGATTTATTTTAAAAAGCAAAAAAAAAAAGACCCCTTTAGAGGGTCTCTTCTCTTTTTTTAATTTTCATTTAAAAAATTGTATTCTGTTTCTGAATCTACTTCAAAATCCCAACAACCGCTTGCATCGTCTTTATACTTTTGGCAACGGTTTTCAATTTTTTTATTTTCATTCCAATAATCATTATAATCATATTCGCAATGTTCTCTTTTACAATGCTCACAATATTCGCATTTTGCTAAATGCACAGGAATCGGTTTTTCTTTTGCAAGCTCTTCTAAATCCTCTTTTAGCCTTTCATGCAAATTATCTTCACCGTCATCTCCGCTTAAAAACCATTCAACTCTATGCGAGTAAATTTCAGCTTCTCTCAACTTGCGTATTGTTTCTTGCATTACTTGAATTGCTTTTTCTGAATATTTATTTTTTGCAAAAAGCAATTCTTTTTTTAAAATATCAATTGGGTCATTTGCATTCCAATAATTTAAACTTCCACCGCTCATTTTTGTTCTCCTTTATCCTGCATTAAAAGAACTGCAAACAATTGTGGGTTCTTTATATTTTTGAGTTGTTCCAATTTCCTCTATGTTGTAATTTTGATTGCCTTTTTTCCAAAGTTTTTGCTCTTCTTTAAAACGCTTTGCAATTTCATAATCTCGTGAAACCTAAATGTCTTCAGCATTTAGGTACAACCTCCAAATTGAAATATAGAATTTCAATTGTTTTTTTCACTAATTTATTTTGTAGATTTAGAAAAAATTTCTACTAATTATTTAAAAAGAAACGAGCTTATCAGAAGCTGGAACTTCCAATAAGCTCTAAACAAAACAATTATGTGAGGTAATCGTTTATGTCTAATACATTTAGTGAAGAACTTAAAAATCAAAATTTCAAATCTTTCAAATTAAGACTTTATCCAAATCAAGAACAGATTACTCTCATAAACAAAACTTTTGGTTGTTGCAGACAAATTTTCAATAATAGATTACAAGAAAAACAAGAATTTTACATCGACAATATTTTGTCAATTCCAAAAGAAGAAAGAAAAGAAAAATCAAAAGAAATTTGGAAACAATTTAAACCTTCAACAGAAAAAGAAATGAAGCAAAAATTTCCATATATGAAAGAGGTTTCAGATAGAGCCTTGCAATCCGCAAGACAAAATTGTGAAACAGCTTTTTCTAATTTTTTTAAGAGTCTAAAAGGAAAACGCAAAGGTAAAAAAGTAGGTTACCCTCAATACAAGTCTAAAAAAGAAACACATCAAAGCTACCAGGAGATGGCGATCTATAAAGACAAACATTTTGATTGGAATGCTAAAACAATTAAAATTCCAAAGTTAGGAAAAGTGAAATTTTATGAAAAAGCATTGCCAAAATGGTGGAAAATTGTTGAAGATTTTGGTACTTGTACAATTTCTAAAACATCGTCCGGAAGATATTACATTTCAATTTTGTGCGAATTAAGAAAAGACTGGTTTGAGGAAACTCCGAAAAATAGAAAAGATGCAATTGGATTAGATTTTAGTCCCTCTCTTTGTTATGTAGATTCAGATAACAAAACCGGAAAAGATTTCGGGTATGTACCTCAAAAACAAGCAAATTATAAAAAGTTGCGAAGATTACAAAGAAAATTTGCAAGAAGAAAAACTATAAAAGAAACAAATTCTCCAAAGAAAATCAATTCTAAAAATAGGGAAAAAGTGAGAATCAAGCTTGCCAAATTCGAGGAAAAGATTGTCAACAAAAGGAGAAATTGGATTGAAATAGAAACAAAAAGACTTGTAACAAATTACAACAAAGTTGTAGTTGAAGACTTGAATTTACAAGGGATGTCAAAATTTCTCTGTAATGCCAAAAACATGGTGGATACAAGTTGGGGTACTTTTGTTTCTAAATTGGAATTGAAAGGAAAAGCTTATGGATGCAAAGTTATAAAAGCTGATAGGTATTTTCCTTCAAGTCAACTTTGCAGTAATTGTGGATTTCAATATAAGAATTTAAAACTTTCAGAAAGAAAATGGATATGCCCATGCTGTAAAACAGAACATATACGAGATCATAATGCTGCAATTAACTTAAAAAATTACATACCGACACAACATCGGGAATTCACGTCCACGGACTCTGAAAACAACTTTGAGACTTGCGAAGGAGTGTTAGCACTCGCTTTACAAGCATTAGAAGCAGAGGATGAAGTGGAAACAGTGATTGGTAACAACACTGAAAACAATCCTAAAAGTCTTTAGCTTTTAAGTCGTTGAAAAGAATGAGTTTCCTCATCTAAAATGCTATTTCCTTTTTCAAGCATATCTGTTATTTGAGAAATTGTTTCAGCAGCAACTACGGCAGAGTCAAAAGTATCATAACCTGCATAATCTAATTCAATTTTGAAAAGCTTCATTGCGATAAATATTATAGAAGAGGATTGTGCTTTTGAAAACAAAAAAGTGAATGTATCACGAGTTTGGGGGCTTTATATTTTATTTTAAAATCTCAAAAAAGTTTTTAAAAATGTTTTAAAAAGATAACTCGTTGTATATTCAATCTCTTTTCTTTGTATTATAAGGGATTACCTTTGTTTTAATGTATCATATGTTAACCTAACATGTTATACATTCAGCTAAAAGAATAAAAGATTGAATGTATAACATGTTAGGCGGTTTCAAATATATTTTTAAAAAATTAAAAACTTTTTTAAAAAGTTTAATAACCCTATCTCGTTGTACATTTAACCGCCAATTCTTTATTCTATAACGCTTTAGTCTCTTTTTAATGTATAACAAGTTATTGAAACTCGTGATACATTTAATTCTTTTTAGGTTAGGATTTGTATTATATAAAAAAGAAGAAGAGGGTTATTATATATAATACCCTTAAGAAATCAAAAGAATTTGAATGTATAACGAGTTATGTTTTCTAAAATCTTTTAAAAAGATTTTTTAATTTTTAAAATATATTTAGAAACCCACTATCTCGTTGTACATTTAATTTCTTAAAACTAATGTATAACGTGTTAGCATAACATAGGATACATTAAAATAGCGTTAACTTTTTATAGAATAAGGAAATGGAGGTAAATGTATCACGAGTTAACTTTTTAAAACATTTTAAAAAAGTTTTTCCAAATTTTAAATATATATTTGAAAACATCTAACTCGTTATACATTCAAATTCTATTTCTTTGTATTATAAAGGGCTGCCTCAATTTTAATGTATCACTTGATTTAATAACTCGTGATACATTTAAAAAAGGACTGTCCTCGAAAAGAGATTTCTATATTTTTTGCGTATGACAATTGAAGATATTGAATTGGAATTATCAAAAAACTTGCGGAGTTTTTAGAAGAAAAAACGGGTAAAAATCCAATGTTGGATAGCAATTGGATTGATGTGAAAAACTTTGTTGAAGATGTAATTACACCTTCTTATCAGAGTATTGAAAATTCAGAGACTAAAGAACTCGAAGAAGTTATTGAAGAACTTGAGGATAAAAAGGATGAACTCTCTGAATCTATAGTAGATTTGAGTGAAAAGGCTTTTGCTTCTGCATGGAGTACCGCAGAGTTTTTGGAAAGAGAGATTCTTCCAAAAACTTCGGAAGAAGATGCTAAAAATGTAAAAGACAAAATCAGAGAACTTCGTATAGATGCTGATGATTTTCACACTTGGAGTTGGTTATGACAAAATTCGAATATGATAAATTGGGCGAGGAATATAGAATTTGGGAAAGCAGAAATTCAGCCGTTTCAAATTTGTATAATACCCTAAAAGATTTGGCAAACTTGAATTATAAAGATTTTCTTAATGATGACCTTTTGACTAAGGATTATTATCATGAGTCTCATAGGAATAAATCCAACTACAGAAATGTAGTTCGTTTGTTTGTAAAAGATTTTGAAGCTTTTAAATTTGGTGTTTATGGGACTGACAACTGGGTTTGGAATCAGCTTGGAGTAACGCCTGCTATTGTTTTTACAAAAAAGGATTTGCCGGCTCTTTTGAAAAAACTAAAGCAATTGAAAAAAGTGACTGTAAGAGAGTTGCAAAAGACCGAAAAAGAATATTTCAGCGTTAATGTGAATGAACTTGAATTGGATCTAAAATCAGATCTGAAAAATCTTTTGAATTTGTATTGTGATCCCTGTACAAGAGTAAAGATACTGAAATTTTTGGAAAAAGAAGGAGTTGAATTTTGAGAGAAAGGTTGAGACAACTTTTTATGAGCAAAGAACAGATTATATATTTGCTTTTTTTGTTTTTCAATTGTATATTGTACGGAATGTTCGCCGCAACTTTTACGTACTATCAAATTGGACTTGGTACGAGATTTTACTCTTTGATTATTTGTACAGGTTGTATTGTAGGAGTAATACATGCTTTTGTTGCCGCTGATGTAAAAAAGAAAAGATGGGTTTTTTGCCATTATAAAACAATTGATATAAGTGAAAGCATTTTTTACACTTGCACTGAACTGGGTTTTGCAATTTATTATTTTGCAAATCATCTAAATCCTTTGACAGATGAAACACCTGTACTAAAACTATTTTTCTTTTGGTCAATCTTTTATAGAGTTGTAAACGGGATTGTTTCAATTGTAATACCTTCAATTGGAGATGTATTTGAGCAGAGTCTTTACAAAAATCAAATAGACTATCAAAATCATTCAAACGCGGAAAATCTAATGTGTTGTTTTGGTGCAGCTTTAGGGACAGGAGCTTGTTTTATTGCAGGTAATTTCTTTAAAGATCACCCATATTATATTTTCTTTTTGGTTATTTTTGATTGGGTAAACCTTTGGAGTAGATGGCAATTTTATTTTAAGCCTTCAAATTACTCAATTATAAAAAGAAACTTTGCAAAAGATAGCGGAGAAAAACTTAGAAAACTTCGTAGGGAGGAGTTATAAATGGAAGAAGAAAAAGAAAATTATGATGAAAACCTGCCTGTTGAATTATGTGGAATAAAGTTTCAAAAAGGTTGGTATTATCTCGTTGACAAAAAGGCTTTGGAACCTTATATCTGTGATGATGAAAAAGATACAGATTATAAATCAATTGTAATTTATTTGGATTGCGATGAATATCCTTTTATAGGAGATGTAGTTTACGAAGCCATCTTTTTCACGAATATAAAGCATGTTGGAATTTCCGGTCGTTTTTGTACGGTAAGGAAAGAGCTAAAAGATAAAGCTGCAGCAAGAGAAGAATTTTTGAAAAATCTTCAAGAAACCCTTCCAAAGTTGAATTTGAAAATTGACAAGGATATGTTGATTGAACAGAGAGAAAAGCTTTTGAATGGGATTAAGAATCTTCAAATTGAAGTAGAAGAAATTAATTCTGAACTTGAGAAAAATTAAAAAAAGGATTTTTAATAAAAAAATGTCTCTTAAAAAATGGAGTATTTACGATTTAAACCCTGGAGATAAAGTTGTTGTAAAAAAGGACAAGTACAATTACGGGGATGCATGGGAATTTGCAGATGGAAAAGAGTTTGAAATTGATTGCATGAAATTAAACGACTCTTTTCCCTGTGCTTTGGTTAATTTGAAAAAACAGGTACCTGAAAAATATTTTGTTGGGTATATTTTGCATATTGAAGATAAAAACATTGCGAAACTAACAAAACTTCCGAGAAACCCAAAACGCTGGCAAATGTTAGTTGATTGCAGACTTGTTGATATAGGTACAAAGATAAAAAACAACGAATGGGCAAAATTCAATTGGCAAGTCTGGGGGATTGATGGATTTTACCATTGCCCTTTTTGCGATAAAAAATTGAATAGGGTTGATGAAGTTGACAAAGGTACTTTAGGTATTGATGAAATTAAAACATGCGATTGTGCTATGTGGGTAGAAAGAGAAGCAGCGTATGAAGAATGGCGAGAAACGCAGGATTTAGCAAACCGCATGAAAGAAAAGATTTTAGGAAAATCTAATTTTTCTTTTGAAATCTAAATTATCCCATTTTCAATTGCTTTGTTTAATTTTTCGTAAATCTCTGTTTGAAAAATGGCTTTAACTAAACCTTTATAAAGCCATTTTTCAGCCTCTTTTAATTCAACCCATTTGAATTTAAAAAATTCCGGTAATTGTTTTCCGTGCCAATCAAAACAGGATTTACATTCGATTTTCTCAGGCATTAAATCCAAAACAACCGCGTAAAAATATATCTGCCCTTTTTGATATTTTGTACTTCCTAAAAATTCTTTTTGCAGGTTTTTCACATCCAAACCGGATTCTTCATAAACCTCGTTATTCACGGTTTCTTCTTTCATATCTCCGTATTGTATATGGCCTTTACCCACTAAATCCCATTGATTGAAATCTTCTTTATGATTTGGGGCTAAACCTATCAAGATTTTTGATCTATCAGGTGAAAAAATAAGAGTACCGACTCTGTCGTTTGAATCATTATCATTTGTAGTGTTTATCATGTAAAAATTAGGAAGTTTTTTGGTTTTTTATACAATTTGACCCCTATATTATTAAACATAAATTAGATTAAAGAGGTACGAAAGATGACACGTTACGTAGTAAAATTCACAGACCCTTGGGGTTCAATTTGTTACATTCAGCACGGTTCAACTAATGTAAAAGATCCGACAAAAGCAAAGCTTTACGAAACATACGAAGCAGCTGCAGAGATTGCAGAGTGTTGTCGCAAAGCTGCAAGAAAAGAAATCAAGCCGTATGGTCTTGAGCTGAAACATCAGAGGCCTGGAATGAAGACAAACGGAGTCCCTGGCTATGCAGCAGACGCAAAGGTTTGCAAAGTAACCTTCGAAATGGAGGAGATGTAATGATCAAGAATATCTACAACTATGATTTAGAGAAATTGAATCTTCCAAATTCTTGTCCTGTTTGTGGAGGAGATTTGGAAGTTTTGGAAAACGGCATGATTCGCTGTATCAATAAAAGTTGTGAACAGAAAGTTGCTCATAAAATCGAAAAGTGCCTTGACAAACTTGGAGTAAAAGGAGCAGGCCCCGCATATTTCACAAAAGCATCAAAAGATTGCAAAAATCTTTTTGATTACCTTTCCTCAGTTACAAAGTCTGATGAAGAAAGTGTAAAGTGGGCGAATGGAATAAACGGTGAAAAAGTTGCAAAAAAGGTACGTGCAGCTTTGAAGAAAGAAATTTCAATTTCAACATTTATTTCTTGCTTTGACATTGAAGCGGTTGGAGAAGGTCAGATTGACAAAGTTTTGACAGCTATACCAAAAGCAGATTTGAATTTCTTTTTGCATCCTGGCTCATCAAAACAATTTATTTGCGAAGGAATAAGTGATATTCTTGCAGATAAGATTTATTACGGCATGATTAAAAATGTTGAAGAAATTGAAAAGTGCATGAGTTTCTTTAACGTCAAATCAAATGAGCCAAAAGTAGAAAAAACAGGTGGCAAGCTTGCAGGTATGAGTTTTTGCTTTACGGGGGCAATGTCTATCAAACGCTCTGATTTGGAAAAGATGGTTGTTGATAATGGGGGTACAGTTGGTTCAGTGAATAAAAGTCTTACGTTCCTCGTACAGCAAGATCCAAATTCAACTTCAACGAAGTCTGAGAAAGCGAAAAAGTTTGGAACGAAAATTATTTCACCTGAAGAATTCTTGAACATGTTAAAGTGAGGTTTATATGAGTGATGTGATTTTAGCTATTCTTTTAGTTCCTTTTCTTTTAGGAACAATGGCATTGCATATGAACTTTTGGGCAGAAGTTGGAAAAGGGGATATTGAAAAATCTTTAGTTGGCTGTATGTTTACATTGCCGCTTTTTCCAATTTTTGGAATTATTCAGATAATCAAAAAGTTTCCCTTCGAGATTAAAATAGAAAAGAAAAAAGATGACAAAACTTTGTAAAACTTGCGGAAAAAATGTTGAAATTCCTTGTGATGGAAAAACGTTTTTCGCATTGAAAAATTGGAGAAGAAGCTCTCGCAGTGTTCAAGAGATTGCACCAAATTTAGAGCCTGAATACCGCGAAATGTTTATTTCAGGTATTTGCCCTGAATGCTGGAAAAAGATTTTTGGAGATGAAAATGAAGATGCATAAAATTCCAAACGAATTCCCTACAAAAGAACAGGCAGGGGAAAATTTTCTTGTAAAAGGTGTTTTATACGGAAAGGAATTTTTTGAAATACTTGGCTGGGACGGTAATTTTTGGATTACAGGTTTTGGAAAAGCGGCTCATTCAGATGCAAGTCTTCTTGGATGGGTTTCTTTGAAAGAGTTTGAAGTTTAAGAGGGGGATTGAGAATGAAAACTGTAGTTTCTTATGTATACTCTAACAAGTATGGAGATGTTTCTCAAGGTATGAAGGCTTTTGATTTTGAAATCAATAAAGTTATTGAATGGAATAAGATGATGGACCTTTTACAAGAAGCTCACCCTGAAGCCAAAAACAGTATTGTAATCACTTTCATGAAAACTCTAGAGGATTAAATCCTATATTATGAGTGGAGTTTTTTAATGGATGAGGTAAGTTTTAAGGGTTGGACTGATTTCGACAACCCCAATTTTAAGGACTTTTCAGATGAAATAAATACTTTGAAAGGTACTAAAAAAGATGCTCTTGTAAAATGCATGAACAGCGCGGAATCTCTTTTGAAAAAAGTACTAAAAGAAAAGGGAATTTGTTTTGACGGTTCTTATCATCAAAACGGCCCTTATGGTACGCCTGTTTTCGAAATTGCAGGAGAAAATGTAGACCTAAACGGTTTTTACAAATGGACCTCCACTTTTAGGTATTGGGGAGGTGTAATGGTGGATTGCGGTTTCGGGGGAAGTTACGTGGATTGGGCTTGGAGTGTTCCTGGCGATGCAAAAGCAAAAACTCCTGATGAAGTAACCGGCGAAAATCTAATTCCTTTTGAATCAGGGTACGTAGTAGATGCGCATGATCCTGAATTTGATGGACAGCTGGGAGATTGAAAAATGGTAAGATTGTATTGGATTACAGCAAAAGATACAGGTCATCTTGAAGCTTTTCGTTTTAGAGAAAATGCTGAAAAGAAACTTGAGCTTTACTTTAAGGATGCAGACCGTTTCTTTATTGAAGAAGTTGACACTTCAATTTCAGATTTTCCGGAATGGAGTTGGTTTTGGGCATTAAATACTCCTGAAAAAGAATACAAAAATTCTGTTTTGTGTATTGCGGAGGATTAGATGAGTAGAATATATATTGAAAATTTGGATCCTGAAAAAGTAAAGGATGTAGACTACTGGCTTGTAACAGAGGAGGATCCTGAAGATGTAAACCTCTCCGCTACCTCAATTGATGAAGCAGTTGAGAATTGGAAAGAAGGAGTAGATGATGATCCTGAAGCTGTTTTTGACTCTGCAGAGCAATGGGAGCAGAATAAGAAAATTCCTGATGCTCGTATTACCGTAACTGCTTATAAACGAATTCAACATCCTGCACCGAAAGCTGAAGATATTCTAGATGATGTAATTACGACTATTGAAGAAAACGACAATTGTCCTGGTGAAAACAATTATCGTTCAAATAAAAAATTACTTGAAGCTGCAGAAGCTTTTAAGAAAGCAATTGAAGAGGAAATCGATCCTTGGTATTATCCTGCTTTTGATGTTTTGTGTTATTTGAACAAACCGAATAAAATAGAGGAGTAAAGATGGATGTAACTCTCGACTGGATTGATTGGAAAGATTGGAACGACAAATTAAACGAAATCAATAAAGGTGAAAAAGCTAGATACACAGAAGCCTGTATGTACACAATACAACCGCCTGCCTCTGTAAAACTTGCAAACAGAATTTTTGATGATAGATGGAACTGTACACATCTTGATTGTAAATACTACTTTTCGGTTAATGTCAAAGAGGTAATTGGTGTTAAAAGTAGATGGGGTCATAGAGCTTTTCCAAAAACACAACTTTGGGAGAGTTGGGAAAAGAAAGGAACTTATGAAATTCCAGGTACCAATTACTCAATTACGGAAGCAGATTTTATTCCAGTCTACAAAATAACAATTCGTTTTACAGAAACTGAAGCAGACGGTCATATAAAAGATTTCTGGTGCGGAAGTACGCCTGATCTACTACAATCTATTTTTGACTATTTCAATCCAGACCATGAACCCGGTAAATATGGTTCCTCCGACTTTGCTGATGCAAAACCTAAATGGACTACACTTTCGAAAACCGAACAAGAAAAGAGAAACTCTACAGCCTTACACAAAGATCGTTTAGGAGTTGTAATTGAAATAGGAGATTACATTGCTCATCCTTGTGGAACCTATGGAGGTGGAAGTTGGGTTGATATTCAAGAGGTTACTAAAATTACAGATAACAAGGTAAATGGTTGGTTACCGGAAAGGCTTATTGTTGTTAGAACGAACAATGCTAATAAAAAACTTGGATGGTAGAGAAGGAAAAAGAACGATGAAAACAGAACAAACATTTGAAGATTTTTTAGAAGAGGTTAAAAAAGAAGCTCCTGATTTTGTAAAGAGTATGGGAGTTGAGTATTTCAAAAATATATGGGATACCCAAAAAGTAATGCGAGCACAAATGATCGCATTTAAAAAAGCCTTTGCAAGCTGTACAACTACAAAAGACTGTTTAGCGGATTTTAAGAATTTAGATCCAGGGGATGCCAAAGGGTTTCTTGATTATACAACTCTCTTTGAACTGAATTTATTAACCGCTTTAAAATCTACATCAGCATTTAAAATCTATGCAGGACCCGGAATTGTTTGCTACCTAAAACTTCTAAGATCCTTCCATTCAGAGAAAGAGAATCCGCTGGGAGTTTACAAAGAAGGTTATATTGAAACGGTTGATCATCCTGTATATGTTTACAGGGTTCCTCCAAAGCTTATTGAATCTGACTACATTTTAGTTGAGTATGAGGACGGTACTTTTGCAAAGTACCTACTTGATGGACTTGATGATTACTACGAAAGAAAAATAAAAGTTCAAAAAGATATTGATTTCGAATGCAAGAATCTTGATTGAGCATAAAAAAGAAACAGTAAAGAATTACTCGCTATAATATTTATCATGAAACTTACAGAAGAAATCAAAGAAGAAATAAAAAGAGAATCAGAAGAATATCTCAATGAAATAAAATCAGGCACGGACCAGTATGGGGGTCTTACAAAAGAAGAAAGAGATGCTTTGGGTGCGTTCTATACACCTTGGTCGCTTTGCTGCCAAATGCTTGAGATGTACGATTGTACGTTGGAGGAGTTTGCAACAAAAACAATTCTTGATCCAACTTGCGGCAGCGGTAACTTGATAATGGCCGCTTTAATTGCAGGTATTTCTATAAATAAAGATTACCCAAAAAATGTTTTTGGAAATGAATTGAGTGAAAAACCGCTTGAATTGTGCAGAAAGCGTTTTACACATTACTGTGAAACTCACGGATTGAAAGAGTATGGCAAAGACTTTTGGAATTGCCATTTGCATTTAGGAAACGCTTTGAATGAAGATTGTATTGATAAAGATCTCTTTGTAGAAAGTTATAAATATGATCCAGTAAAAAACAAAGTGACTACAGATATTAAAAAGAAGTTTACATTGAATAAAAAACGTTAAAAAAGAAAGCGGCTATTAAAAGCCGCTTTTTTAATAACATTCTATAATTTTCACCTGGCTAATGCCGCAACTTTTGGGTATTCTTTTGCGTCAATTGGACCTGTTTTTTCAAACTTCATTAATTTATTATTGAATCTTTCTTCTTCTCTTTCATCTTCAAATCCAAATTTTTCTTCTGCCTCTGCAACAGACTTTTTTACAATTTCTACAGGGTCTACCACTTTTGCGTTTGCAAAAAGAACATCGAACTCGTCTTGATTTATAAAACCATTTCTGACTAGATTATGGGCAATGTTTACAAGCTCAGGAATTGTTTCTCCGAAACAATAATTGTACTTGACCATTTCTTTAAACTTTCTTGCAAAAACACTGGCTGTATCTCTATCATAATCAATAAAATTAAAATCTATTCTAGATTTTGTTTCTCCCGCTTTGACAAAATGCCATTCCCAAGTATGTAAGTTATCGATTATGGTATATATTGTTTTTGCATGTACTTCAGATAAAATCACAAAAGATTCCGGTCTTTTATCAATGTAAAGTGGAATAGCATCCGGCTTACTTTCTCCATAGTTTCTATCCCCCTTAAAATCATCTGAGTAAAACAAACCGCAATTATCAAAAAGGGTTGTAGTAATATATTTCCAGGTGGCACCGCATCTCATTGTTACTTTAGTATCATTCCAATGATCATAAGTTTTTTCGTAAGCAGCAGCTAATTCTTTGGCTCCGTATTTGTTAATCATTTCTTCCAAAAAATCAAAAGATTCCTGCTTGTCTGTAAACGTTTTAGAAACAATATTTTCATCTGGGAGATTTCCTCCAAAAGGATGCTTACCGTCTCCGTTATAATAAACTCTGACTTTTCGAGTTTTGATATCTGAGGTTGAATCCAAATCTATGCTGTATTCAATTTCCAAAGGCCAACTTGTTGGCATAGAACCTACATGACCGTAATCTCTATCATAGAAATTACCTACGTCCTTATTTTTCGTTTTGTTGGACTTAAATAATGCAACTCTTTCAAAATGTGCCATTTTTTATTCCTCATCTCCGTATTCAGCTATGAAGTCAGGGTCAAAATCAAGTTCATCTCCAAACTCTTCATAAAAACCTGCAGGACCCATATCGATAAGTTCCTGATAATAATCTGCAGCCTCTTGCTCTACACCTGTAAAGTCTCCTTCTTCATCCTCAATAAAGAATTCCGCAGTTGTAAATTGACCGGATTCAAAATCCATTAAAGCAATTTCTTTTATAAGGTCTTTCTGATTTTCTGTAAGCATATTAAAAATTCTCCTTTTAAGATATTTAGTTTTTTTTTCAAAACCTAATCCCTCAAATTGATTGCAAACTCGTACTCCTGGCCTTCTTCCCATTTTTCACTAAATGGAACCAGTTTACCATCTTTTAATTTGAAATCTCCTCTATCATAGTCATAATCTCCCCCATTCAATTGAATTGAAATATCATTTGCCCAATTTTCTTTGCTCAAATCTTCAATCTTCAACAAAGGCGAATACCAAATTTCCTCAATCCAAAAACGAATGAAAGCTCTAATCAAATACTTTGAGCAGTACTTCTTTTCTTTTGAATCCCCGAATGCCCAATTGAACATATCCTCTGAAAGGTTTTCTGCAAAATAATTTTTGAAGTTTTCAAAATCCTCAATTACATCTTTCTCCTCTTCTTTAGTCAAACCCCAAGTATTCCAAATACCTTCAAAAGGGTTTGTAACCGGAGAAAATTTCAAGTCAACATAACCTATAGACAAACGCTCGAATTCTTCTGTTTTAGTTGACTTTTTCAATTCTTCAACAAGTTCAGCCGTTGTCCAAAAAGGTTTATCGTAATGACGCCCAACATAACAATACCAGGTTTTTCCCTCATTAAAATTATCGATTTCAATTTTCTTTATGTTTGGAACTACCATTGCATGTGCACTCGAGCTATTCGTTTCAAATGTACCCTGTCTAATGCTTTTCATTTTTATAGACTCCTTTTGAAGGTTTTTTGAGTTTCAATTTTCAAAAGCATCCTCTAAAACAACAATCCAATCATTCAACGATTCAATATATTCGTTTAAAGGATTAAAAAGTTCTCTTTTGATTTTATCATTTTGAATATCGAATTTTAGTTTTTCTTTGTCTTTCTTGTACATCTCTAAAGATTTTTTGATTAAATCTTTATCCTCATTTTCAATAGCTTTTAAGGTATTTGGCAATTGCCTTTGAAAAATGCTTATTTGACCTTGTAAAGAATCTGAATTGTGTTGAATATGCTCACCTTTACCCCATCCTTCAGAGAGCTCCCCCTCTTTTTCAATAACTTCGCTTGCAACAAAAGCCATTATTCCTTTGTGTATTGCGTTTAATTTTTTTAGCTGATTCATAAAAATCCTCCTTATGTATAAGTAAGTTAGATTTCACTCATGGATTCATAAAAAGAGGTTTTCTTGAAAAGCTCCAACAACTCTTCATCAAAATCTTCATAAGAGTTTTCAAGTCTGTTGTAAAGACTATCATAAAAGTCTCCCTCTCCTTCTCCAGGTTCATCATTAGTTGGTTCTACTGTATATGAAGTTCCCAAACAACTTCCTTCCAACTGGCCATCTACATCCTGAAAAAGATTCTTCAGCATTTTTCCATCCCATTCTTTTTCAGAATTTTCATAACCTGTTGAGAAAACCTCGTCATAATCTTCAAGAGTATTTGACCATTTTTGCAAAAATGCTTTATCCTCTTTTGTAATTATAAAACTCATGTCAAGCCAAAAATCTGCATCCCCAATCATTACAGAGAGTTTATACTCTAGGTTCTTCATTGAGCTTTGCTTTGTTTCAACAAATTTGTTAAAATCATCCGTCAAGTTTCTCTCTTTTAGAAAATCAAAAAATAAAGTTTCGTTCATTTATATACCTCAAAAATAAATATAGGGTAATTCCTAAACGTTTTATTTTAATTTTTGCATAATATTCCTTTCAGAGGTTCCTATATTATTTTTGGAGGTTACAAATGAAATCGATTCGAGTAAATACTTTTGAAACTAACAGCTCAAGTTGCCACTCACTTACATTTGCTTCAAAAGGGAGCGGTGTAAATAGATATGGAAAATTGAATTGGAAGGGAGATGAATATGGTTGGGAGTTTGAAAAATACTCTGACTCTCAATCAAAGTTTTCCTATTATTTGGTTGCTTTGAGAGACTGGCTTTCTTTGATGCAGAAAAAGGAATATGGTAAACGCCATAATTTGGAAGAAGGTTATGCAGGATGCTATTCATTTTCTTTTGGTTCTCTAACAGAGATTGCAGAAGCAAAAGAAAAGAAAGATGAATATTGGATAAAGCATTACAAAGAAATTGATGAAGAGAATATCAATTACATTCGCAATCTTGCTTACAATAAAGTAAAAGGTCTTTTTGATTTCCTTAAAGAAAAAGGTTGTACTTTTGATTATTTTAATTATATGGATGAAGAACACAAATTCATTGGGAATGAGAGAGATACTTTTTGGAAAGCCGAAGGTGAATATGGAGAGCGTTGCTTCCTGGAATCTTTGGAGCATTTGAGAGATGCACCTGAAAACGAATGGAAAGCGCATCCTGATATTTCTGATTGGATTGATTTTGGCGGTTATATTGATCATCAGTCCGGTCCAGCTGAAAATTCTGAATGTAGAACTTTAGCTTCTCAAGAATATGAAGATGTTTTTGATTGGATTTTCGGAGATAGCTCATTCGAAACAGGCAACGATAACGATTAAAAAAGTAAAAGAGGTTTTCTAACTACAAGAAAACCTCTATTTTTTTTTTAATTTGGAAGTTTACATTCAGGAGCGTTATCTTCTCCGTAAATTTCAACATCTACACCTTTTCCTAACCAATCTTTAAGTTGCAGGGTATTTACAATTTGCCAATTCCAATTACCCTTTTTATCTTTATCTATCGCAACTTTCCATAAGTGATTATCTGAGGAACGTACTTTTCTTCCATCTTCCAATTCAATCTCAAAAATATCTCTTTTACCTTGTGGGAAAATTCCAATTACTTCAGTTTCACCTTCAGTTGGGGATGCAATTTTATCTCCAATTTTTATTTCTCCCATTGTTGTATATGAGCCATCAGGTTTCATTATTTTAGAATATAAAGGCTGTGCATTACCCAACAAGTGACCTTCAGTTGACATCATTTTCATTTGCAGGTTGTTTCGGAAAATCATTCTCGCTGAACCACGGCCCGCAGTTGAATACAAAATCTTTTCACAACCTGGATCTATTTTATCAGCATTTACAACATCATCACGGTGGGCTACTTTTTCAAATACAGGACTTTGTTCAATAAATTGTTCAAACGGTGTACCCAACAAATCCCATACCTTTCCAAGTGAATATGAAGCGAGAGCCACGCAGTTTTTTATTTTGATTGGTTTTTCAGTATATTTTTCTTTTGTGGTATATAAATGGGAAATATCTGAAACCTCTATGCATCTATGATTATGTTTTCCTACGTATTTAACATTTTGAAGTTTTAACAATTTTGAAACCTCCTAAAAAATTTTTACCATATTTTGGCCAAATAAAAGTTTTCAAGATTTCATCAATCTCTTTTTGTTTCCAAACTTTTACTTTATTTTTTTCCATGCAAAGCTGTTTATTTTTCAAAATTTCAGGATCAGTAGATTTCCAAGGGTTTATCAAATTGCCTTTTTCATCAAAAAACTGATCCCCTTTAACTTCCACATATTCCCCTTCAATTTCAAAATCCGGATAATATCTGAAATTTTTACCTAAGGCAGAATATTCAAAATAACAGGGTTCTCTTTTTATAATTTTTCCATTATCTTTTGCCCAAATCCAAACTGCTAATTCCCAAGAAGAGTCAAAGGTAATTTCATCAAACCTGTAAAATTGAGCAAAATTTAAATTATCATTTCCATACCTTTCAATTAAAGTTTTTCTTCTTTTTTCCAAAATTTTTTCCCAATCTTCTTCTTTTTTGTTCGCAGCGTTTTCTTTTAATTTATTTTTCCAATTTTGCTTCTCTTCTGAACTTTTATTTTTCCAGGTTTCTTTTCTTTTTTCAACATTTGTGAAATTTTCTTTGCCGTGTTTTTTCAAATTTGTTGCTCTTCTTTTTTCATCATTATTATAATTTTCATTCCCATAAAGTTCTTCTTTTTTCTTTTTTCCTTTTTGTATAATTTTTTCTTTTTCTTCTTCCGATTTCTCTGCCCAAACTTCTTTGAAATGATTTTGCATTTCAGAAGATTGCATTATATTTTTTACTCCAAAATTTTTAATGCAAGTTTGCTCTGCTTTTTCTCTATTATTATAAAACTCGTTACCATATTTTTCTTCACAAGTCGTTTTTGCTTTTTCGCGATTTCTAAAGTTGGCATTACCGTATTTTTCCTTTAAGGTAGATCTTCTTTTTTGATCGGTTTCCTCCCATTCTTCTTTTGTTCTTTCCTTCAATCTTTTTGTAATCTTTTCAGCTATTTTATTTTTATCATTTTCAGATAAAGAAGCCCATCTTTTTGCAATATCTTCACTGAACTTTTGTTTTTCTTCTTCGCTTTTATTTTTCCAAGTTTGTTTGCATTTTTCTTGTACTTCTTTCAACATTCTTACTTCAGGTACTCCATACTTTTCCAAATTACTCTTTCTTCTTTTACAAAGCATACAAAGAAAAAATGAATCATCAAATTCCTTTTGTCTTTTCAATAAAGTAGTTTCTTTTTTACATTCTTTACAAATGAAATTATATCTCGTTTTCACTTTCAATTTTTCCCAATCCTCTTTTGTATTTACAAAAATCATTTGAAACCTCCGTTTTTAATTAGTGAATTAAAAATCACATACTTTGGCGAGATTGAAGGAGGCTTTCGTGAATCTTGTTTGCTTCTTTAATTAAATCAGCATCTCTTTTAATATCTTCTTCTTCAGGTACTAGATATCTTTCTTTGTCTTTTATAAAATCTTTTGTTTGTAAAACAACATACTTCTTTTCTTTTGTATCAAATAAAAGCCACCAATGCCCAAGCGAACATCTTGTTTTTATATTATTTCCGAAGTCCAATTCATAAGTATCTTGTTCTCCCTGCTCAAAAATATTTGTGACTTTGGATTCATTGCTTAAAGTTGGCATAAGTGAGTCCCCAACTTTCAAAGACCCCATTTCAACAAATGTACCATCCACTTTTTGAACAAGAGAATCATATGGTTGGCTATAGGAAGTCATAGCTGAATTATGTGTCACTATATTATTTGAAGTATGGTACAGATGTGAAGGATCTGATACCACTATACATTTGTGATGTTCTTTTTTAATAAAAGAGTATTTCTTAATTCTTTGCATATTTTAAATTAGAGGAGTTTTTACAATTGAAACTAGAAGATTTGACACAATCCACTTTAGAATTGGTTTTAGAATTAAAACAAGAAAAGTTGGTGGAAACTTGCAAAAATGAAAAAGCACTTAAAATAAAATTGAGTTTAATTAAAAAGCATGGTTCTTTGGAAAAAGCGTATGAAGTACAAAAAGAGACAAGATTGAAAAAAGCAATTGAGAAGTACGGTACTTTGGAAAAGTTTTACGAGTCTCGGAATAAAAAGAGAGAAGAAGTTTGTTTGAAGAAGTGTGGAAAGAAGAGCATGAATAATATTGAAAAATATAAACAAACTATGAAAGAAAAATACGGAGTGGAAAACGCCTGGCAGTTGGAGAGTGTGAGAAAAAATAATGCAATTGCTTTGAGAAGCGAAGAAGTTAAAAAGAAGCGAGATCAAACCTGTTTAAGAAAATACGGATTCAAAAACCCGGGAAGGTTAGCGACGCCTTTTTTTGGCATGCATACTTCCAAAGAAGAACAAGAGATGGAAAATTTCCTAACAACTTTAGGAGTAGAGTTGAGAAAAAATGCGAGAGATGTAATTTCAGATTCAGAAAAGTGTTTTGAGTTGGATTTTTTCTTTCCCTCTAAAAACGTAGCGGTGGAATATAACGGAATTTACTGGCATTGTGAAAAGTTCAAGCCAAAAAATTATCATCAAGAAAAGAGTGAGAGGTGCAGGGAAAAAGGTATTAGATTGATTCATATTTTTTCCACTGAATGGAAGAATAAGAGAGAAATATGCGAGAGTATAATTAAAAGTGCATTAGGTATTTTTGAAAAAAGAATTTATGCCAGGAAATGTGAACTACTGAGAGACTAAAGTCTCTACAGCTTCGTGCTTCCCAGATGTATGTTTGGCTTTCGTGAAGGTTTCCTGAGATTTCTCCGAGGATTCCAAAGCTAATGCCCTACTCACTAGTGACTCCATCTCCACACGCTTTACTTTGGTGCGTTCCACACCTACATTGTTTTCATAAAACCAAACCATATTTTGAGCAGCATGAATATCTCTATCCATTTCAACTCCGCAGTCACATTTAAAAACTCTATTCCAAACTTTGATTTCATCGTGCCAAACTCCGCACTTTGTACAAAGTTTTGTTGTTGGAACAGTTTTTCCTAAAACGACTGTATTTGGATTTTGCAAAAGTTTTGTTTTTACTCTTCCTAAAACAGAATGTTGAACTGCTTTTCCGTGACCTCCTTTGTGCCAATTGTGTAATTGCTCATCTTGAATGACAACAGTCTCGTATTTTGAGAATTTTGCAACCAGCTTATTGGCAAGGTCATTTTTACGGTTTGTGATCTTTTGGTATTCTTTTCTTACTTTCTTTACAGCTCTCTGAAAGTTCTTTGAACCTTTTGTCTTTTTAGCTTGTTGCTTTTGAAGTTTTTTCAATCGTTCACTTTCTGGAACATTTGCAGAAATCTTTTCACCGTTTGAAAGAGTGAATGCTGTAGAACATCCGAAATCTATACCTATTGTTTCTTTTATCTTTTCTTTTGATTGTGTTTTTGGTTGGTAAGTTACAAACTGAATATAATAACCAGTTGCTCTATGAATGAGTCTTGCATTTGCATATTCCAAACCCGGAATATTGATAAATTGTTTCATTCCATTTACAGGAAATGCTTTTCCTAAACCTTGTATTTTGACTCTTTTAGAACTTTTGATTTGATAACTTATTCCTGGTTGAACTAAACTTATTGCAGTTTCTTCTTTTGAATATTTTAGGTGGCCAACCTTCTTTCCTTTAGATTTCAATGTATGCAAAGTTTTGATGTTTGAATACATTTGACCAACTAATGCCATTTTGGCTTGAGATGAGAGGTATTTTAAGGTTACCTCTTCATTCTCCATTTTAGCATTCTTTTTGGTGATAGTCTTTTGTTTGGTGTCAAATTTATTGATTTTGTTTTCAGGAACTCTAGACCAGTTCAAGATATAATTCTTCAACCACTTTTGTTCAAGAAAAACCCTTTCTAAGGCTTCTTTTTGAACTTTAGAACAGGCATTCCATTGAATCTTTACATCGAAAGTTTTGACGAGCATGTTAGAGTGACGTTCTATAGTTGAACGTTTTGATTCTGCGATTCTTTTGTTCTTTTCTAATCTTTCTTGCTCTGTCATATTTATAATTAGTGGAAAAAATTTTTACAGTAAATTTCTTCAAAATAAAGGTATTGAAAATGCTCAAATTTTACTGTAACTTATTTCTATAATAATTATAGAAAGGAGAAACTAAAGTTGGCAGGTTATGAGTATTGCAATCATGAAAAGTTCAAAATGAGGTACCATTTGATTTTCTCAACAAAATACAGAAAAAAGCTTTTAGGCCCAATTATAGATGATGTGAAATCCTCTATGAAAAGAGCTGAAGCTATGCAAAATAAATGGTCTATTGAAGTTATGGAAATTGACTCAAAACTTTGTGATCATATTCATTTTCTTATTAGAGCCACTCCAACTTGTACAATTTCAAATATTGTACAGAAATTGAAACAGATTTCAACTTATGATATGTGGCAGAAACATAACTCATATTTGGGGTCCTTTTACTGGAGTGGAAAACATTACTTATGGACTAAAGGTTACTTTTGTACGACAATTGGAGAGGTTTCAGAAGAAACACTTCAACATTATATAGAAACTCAAGGATAATATTGTGAGCAATTCATCTTAGTGGCTAAAGCCAGCTAAGCTTTCTTGCTCAAATCAATGTAAAATAGTAGATTTGAGCCCTTCTGAGTATAAAGAGTTTTTGGAGAAAAATCATATTCATGGAAGTGTAAACTCTTCTATAAGAAAAGGATTAGTTTTTGAAAATCAAATTGTTCAAGTAATTGGTTTGGGGTATTCCCGTTTTGAAAAAAATAAATTGGAATTATATAGAATGGCCAGCCTTTTGAATACTCAAGTAATTGGAGGCTTTTCTAAATTATTGAAAAGTTTGGGTAATGTAGAAATTGTTTCTTATGTAGATTTGAGTCTTTTCACAGGTAAAGGTTACGAAACGTTAGGTTTTAAAGTTGTACAAAAAACCCCACCGAATTACCGATACATAAACACTAATGGAAAAGTATTAAGCAGGTTTCAATGTCAAAAGCATAAATTGGAAAAACTTTTGCCTAATTTTAATCCTTCTTTAAGTGAAGTAGAGAATATGCATAATGCAGGTTTTTATAGGATTTTCGATTCAGGTAATTTGAAAACCGTTTATGTTAGTGATTAAATTAAAAAACCCTCTAAAAAAGAGGGTTTTCTTTTTTCACCAAGTCAATTCTTTTGACTCTGTTTTTTCATATACTTTCCAAAACGATTCTTTTGAAACAGGGTAAATTGAGCCGTCAACTCCTTTTACAATAAAATCCCCAATTTCAAAAGAATTTTGAAAAATGCAATCATTTGACAAATAGCAATTATATTTTGAGGGTTTAGACTCTCTAACCCTCGCTATTCTCTTTTCATCCTCAAGAGCACTTTGCACCCATTCTTCAATTTCAGGAAAAACTTCAGGACCCGTTACTTCAATTGCCTCAATTGTAATTGGCTTTTTTCGGTATTTTTCAATCATTCTCAAGCCTCTGATTCCACTTCAATCCAAAGTTTAAAACCTGGAAAAGCATTTATAAAGTCTTCAGTTTTATCATAGTACCAAAGAGCTCCTTTCCAAAAAATTCCTTTAACTTCTTTCTTCATATTTAAAACTCCTTATCCGGTAGCCCGAATTCTTTTAAAATTTCCTGATCTGTCCATGAACGAAACCAGTCAACATGAGGAAACTTGAAAATTAAAGCTCTTGTCAAGCAACCCAGAATCAAATTATTGCACAAATCAGAAACCCAAAATTTGAGCGCATTTTCTTTTTCTAATTTTGAACCAAAAAGAAAATAGCTGTAACTAGCATTAGATTTTAGAATTCTCTCTAAACTTTCCTTTTCTCCGAGGTTAGCTTTACGGGTAACACTTTTTTCCTTTTGAGCATTACCTACATGTGGCCAATAAGGTATAAAGAGAATCTTTTCTAGATTTTTCTCTACAAAATCCCTGTCTTTGTTGTTGTAAACAAAGCTCTGAAAAGTTGCAGGTATTTTTTCATTCTTTTCATAAAAAACCCCAAAGTTTTGATTCCAAAGATTTTTTTCCATATCAATTAACCTTTTGGACTCATCTCTAGTATTCTGTAATTTACAAATCAAGAGGTTAGGTTGAATATCCTGAGCTGCATCTACAAAACATGTTTCATCTACGGATAAAACAGATGAAACATATTGAAAGAGCTCATACTTTTTGTATTTTCCAAAAGGCATTAAATATATGGACTGCAAAGCTAACTCTACGGTTGCTTGAGTAATTTTAGAAGCAACACTGAAAGGTGGGTTAGCTATGATTAAATCGAATGGCATATTTATATTATAGGCAAACGATTCAGTGAAGTCAGAATATTGTTCACTCCTCTCCTGCTTTTACGTTCCAAACAGGTTTAATTATAGATACAACTTCGCAAATATCCTTAATGTTTTCCAAAATATCTTCAGCAGATTTATAGGCTTGAGGTGATTCATCAATAGTTGAAGTTGAAACCGAAGTAGTATAAATACCTTCCATTGACTTTTTGAAATCTTCCATCTTCAAAGTTTCTTTTGCTTTTGAGCGCGACATCAACCTTCCTGCTCCGTGAGGACCTGAGTAGTTGTATTCTGCGTTTCCCTTTCCTTTTACAATCAAACTTCCAAAAGCCATCGAAATTGGAATTATGGCCAGCTCATCTTTCAAAAGCCTGATAGATCCTTTTCTTACAATTCCAGCTTCCGTATCGACATAGTTGTGTACTGTACAAAATTCATCAAGAATATACTTTCGCTTAATATTCAAAGCTTCGCAAATTTCGTGCTGCATCGCTTTGCGAGACCAATAAGCAAAATCTTGGCAAATTCTCATATCATGAAGGTAACCCTCTAAGTCTTCTCCTTCTAGATAAGCAAGCTCGTTTGGAACTTTTTCTGAAACCGGCAGATTTTTAAGTTCTGTCTCTATTTCTTTTTCTCTACCTTCTGACTTTAGTTTTTGAATAAGTTCTTCTCTTGCTTTTGTATTGTTATTGCAATAGATAATAGCTTTGTTTTGCCAATACTTACAAACTTCAATACCTAAGTGTCTTGAACCTGAGTGAGTTACTAAGTAGTAATCACCGTTTTCATCTTTGTTTAATTCGCAGAAGTGGTTACCTCCTCCTAATGTACCCAAAGCAAGAAGCTCTTTTTCTGAGTTTACATTCGCAATAAGCTTTGATAGATCCACATTCTTACAGAAAGAATGTTTTGTTTTTCGATGTTCCATACCCATAGGAACTCTCTGTCTCCAAACCTTATCTAGGTTTTTCAAATCAAAATGAAAATCTTTTGAAATTTTTAAAACCTGCATCCCGCACGATGCATCAACTCCAACAAGGTTTGGACAAACTCTTCCGTTTATTTTTTGAGTAAAGCCAATTACACAGCCAGCTCCCGCATGTACGTCTGGCATAATTGCGATATTACAACCCTCTGCCCATTTTTGATTCAACAGATTTATAATTTGCTTATGAGCAGCTTCTTCCAATTTTGTCCAATCTGAAACCAAAACCTTTGCGGTTCCGTACTTTCCTGTAATCTCAATCATTTCAACACTCCTCTGTATAAGTTGAGCCATCTCCATTGTAGTAAGAATGTAATGTAGAGTAAGAGCTTTCATTATTCACATTAGAAAGCCATCTGCCTTTCACTTTTGAAATCTTGTCTCCGTTTTCAAGGATGTAGTAATATTTTGTTTCTTTTATCACTTTATGTTTGATATCCTTTGACCTGTCAAACATACATACACATTCAATAAGATATTCTTGGTTATCTGATAACCTAGTAAAAGGGTTTTTCTTTTTCATACTAGCCTGCCTAGTTTAATCGCTTGCTTTTTCTTTTTGAATTACATTTTCACCGTAACGATTTTTATAGGCAACTTCAGCAGGGTCGTTTTCGTTTATTGGATTAGATTCAAGACTGAAAACTTTTGGACCATCTCCAAACTCGTAGCCGTAACCTTCAAAACCGTTTACGATGATATCTGAAATATGATCAGCGTTTGCTTGTAACATTACAATTGCATCCCCAAAACCATCCGCAATAGCTTTGTCGCAAAGCTCTTTCAATTTGTATACTGTCATTTCGTTTGCCATAATTTAATCCTCTGGATAAGTTTTAATAGTTACAGAACCTAAAGCCTTTTCATCCCAATAAAGAACAGCTTCTGAAGAATATAGATCGTTTCCATCTCCTAATCCTAAATGCTCGCAAACAACCTTTTCGATCAAACGCTCCATCTGAAGATTTGGATTTTCAAGGAGCTTTTCCTGCTCTTCAATTTTTGCTTTCAATCTTGCAATTTCTTTTTCCTTATCTTCGATAGCTTTCTGAATTTGTTCCTTAACATCTCTCTTTGGAGTCATATATTTACAAGCAATCTGCTCAATTTCTTTTGCACGGGATTCAGAAATCTTTAACTTTCGAACTTCTGAATAAACATCCCAACATCTGTCATTTTCCATCTTCATAAACAACCAACATACATTTCTGAGTGTAATCAAGGCTAAAAGAGACAATCTTAAATCCCTGTGAAATAAGCTCCTGCAAGTCATTTTTAGCATCATTCGCAACATTGAAAGAAAAGTTGTATCTGTAGTATTCAATACATTGTTTTGCCTGTACTGTAAAACTAGCAAATAACAAAGCCAACACAATTGAAAGTTTTCTCATATTTTCGTCCTTTTTAGTGTTTTGTATAACGAGCCAAAAATTTAACTGATCGTCCCTGCTGATAAGCTTTTTCAACAATATTAGCTAATGCAAGTTTAGTCATTTCAAACTTATTCCCGTTAGCGGAAAACTGCGGCCAAATCTCTTTTTCAAAAAGCTCTGCTGAATCATTCGCTTCCCATTCTTCACATTTCTCTTTTTCTGTATTATAAAAAGACTTCCACTCTTTAAAAGTTTTCAAATCAGAATCGTTTACTCTTTTTCTCACAGCTACTCTCAAAAGCCTTTCATTTAGCGTGCATTCTTGACTCGTAATTTTTGAAAGCTGACAGAGTCTTGTGAATTCCCAAAAGTAAACGTCTGCGAAATCATCATAAGTCATTTTTTCTTTATACTTTTCCTGAAACTCCTTATAAATACCTTCGCATTCTTCCAAAGAACGTTTTGCAGACTTTGTATCATAACCTGTAAAGCATCTCAGGTACTCTTCAAAATCTTCTTTTTGCTCAACACCTTTAGCGTATTCTTCTATTGAAATCATTCTTACTCCTCAAACACACTATTCAGATAATCTGCAAAAGCTTCAGTATCATAAAACTTGTATGGAATGGAACGGTCATAAACCCGCTGACAATCCCAACTCTTTCCAGAAAGCCGCTTAGCCCTTGCTTTTCCTGCAAAACCTTTCAAACATATCAGAATTGAATTTTCATCATTCTTTTTAGAGATATCCATTCCCCAATTACCATTTGCATCTGCAATCTGCAAGTGAGCGTAAATTACGTGATTTCCGGATTCATCTTCGCTATCTGGATCTTCCCGTATTGAAGCACGATAAGCCTGTCCTTCATAACGAAAATGTACAGCGTTTCCATGCCATTTTGGATTTTCTCTTATTCGCGTAACCTTTATTTTCGAACCTTCAAACTTTAGCATGACTCTTCCTCCCACTTCCGATTGAATTTCTGCATACGGCGAAACGTTTCTTTAGCAAACTTCATTGCAGCTTTGAATTCCTTTTCGATGCGCGGTTTTCCATCTGCACCTTTTACTTTGTATTCACCGGTCTTGAGTTTTTCAATCATTGGAAAATGCTCGTGAGATGTACAAACAATTACCCACTTGCCGTTCATCTGTTCCGTTTCAAATTTAAAATTTTTCATAATTTTTCGTTACCTCGTGTCAATAATATAGGGTTTGCACTTTGAATTTTAATCATTTTTCTGAAAAAACTTTTTTCTTTATATAATGGAAACAAAAAAACTTTTTCTTTTTTTGCAAATTTTTATAGAACATTTCGACAATGAAAGCCCTATATTATAGTCGTGAGGTACGAGATATGAAATTTTACAATGAAAAAGGCCAAGTTTTTGAAGCAGCAAGTACAAAAGACTTGATTGCAAAAGTTGATCTTAAAGATGTAGATAGAACAGCTTTTCGCTGTTGTATGAAAGACTTGTGGACTGAAATGACACTCTATTATATGCGCAATGAAAAGTACGAGCCTGTTGAAATCTGCAGACTTTTCCTAGTTTTGAATCCGGATGCAAAATCAATCACAGACAAGTACAATAAAAACGGATATAGTGGAAACACGTCAGCTCTCAAGTCTGCAGACGTTGCTAAAATCGTAAAACAGATTTTGAAGAAAGTTGGAAAAGAAAATTCAGAGTACTGTTCTGCAAAGTTTTACAATGAAACTATTGATATGCTGAAAGAAGGCCTGAGAAACAAGTTCAAGAGAGAAAAGTTTTTGGTACGTGCAAAAGCGTTCAAATCTGAGCTGAATGCTTTGCTAGACAAGTACGGCTTTGAATTTGAAGGCTGTGCAGAGTCTGATTACGATACAAATTCTGCAAGTGCAAGCATTTCTATAAAAGAAAAGGAAATCGTAGATTCAAAGAGACACAGCATCGAAATCATGAATTTTTATGATGACGAAGAAATCGAATTTCCAGAAATGGAAGAAGGCTGTGTTGAACAGAAATCGTACAACTAAAGAGGTAAGAAAATGAGCAAGACTTTAAGGCCAATAAATCAGAAAAAGTGCTTTGATAAAGCAAAAGATAAAACAGAGTTTTTAATTGCAGCAAAATGCAGATTTGGCAAGACTTTTGTTGCATCAGAAATTGCTGTTAACGGTTGGTTTTCAGAAAAGATTTTAGTCGTCTCTGGAATGAAATCCGTAGAAAAAGAATGGACAGATCTTTTTGAAGAACAGTACCCTGACTTCAAAAACTTCACTTTTACAACGGTTCAATCTCTAAACGGTTCTGACAGAGCTAATAAGATTATAGCAGAAAATAAAAATTGCACTCTTATTTTTGACGAGGCTCATTTTGGAGAACAAACAGATAGAACTCAGGAAATTATTAGAAGCATAAACCCTTCAAGAAAATTGTATCTTACCGCAACGCCGTATACTTGTTCACTTGTGAAACAGTTTTCAAAGGAAAATCAATTCAATTATTCAATTCAGGATGAGTTTGAGGATTATTTTAAGGACCCTGAAAACTTTGTCAAGCAAAACAAATATACTCCTGTTTCCGTAAAACTTTCAATCCTGCAATCTAATGAATTGTATGAGAAAAAAGGTATAGAGATTTGGACAAAGGCAGCTTGGCAGGAGTTCAAAAAAGAACTCGATAACAAAAACTATAAAACTTTTATTTACTTTGTACAAAACAAAAAGCAGGCTGACGAAGTTAAAAAAGCTTTTCAGAAGTTTGAAGAATTGAAAGGTCATATTCATCAGCTTTCAGGCACAGAAAACGAAAAAGATTCGGAAGAATTTGATAAAGAAAGTACCTGTAAGTATTTTGAGGATGTGAAAGCCGCTGCTGAAAAGTGTTTTGAAGCAAAACAGAAAAATGAATATTTCTGTATTATTGCATGCAAACGAGGCGGTACAGGGGTAACTTTTAAAAGCTTGGATTGCGTTGTTTTTTACAATGCTCCAAACTCTGCAATTGACTTTATTCAGAAAAGTTATCGCTGCGCAAACCCTGATGAAAATAAAACAGAGGCAACTGTTTATTGTTTCAATAAAGAATCAGCACTGAATGTTTATTTGAAAACAAATCAGCTTGAAGCTTCACGTAAAGGAAAAGATCCAAAAGACAATTTTGAAGATTTCAAAAGATTCTTCCAACTTGAAGGTGATTTTAAGGATTACGACTTTGGCGCTTTGATTCAGGAATTGGGAAAATCTTTCAGCTGGAAATTGTTTGATGTTTCAGGCATTGATTTAAGCCTTTTTGATGAATCAGGTTTTTCTGTTGCAACTAAAACAACAAAAGATTCCAAAAATGATAAAAAAGAGTTGAAACTGAAAGAAGGGGTCTCTGATAAAAAGAGTTCTCAAAACAATACAAAGGGCAATTTCGAAAAAGAAGAAAAGGCAGACGAAAAGAAAAGACAAGCAATTTTCGAATCTTTTGTAAGGATGTTCAACGAAGTTGAATATGTACAGGAAGTTTTCAATTTTGACATTCAGAAAACAGAAACATACCCTGAAATTGTTTGGGCTAAAATTGGAATTAGGTTTACAAAAGATCAGTGGGAGGGTTTGATTTCAAACAACGGTAAAGCTGTAGAAAAGTATCTCGAAAATCAAAACGCTGAATTTGCAAAGCGAAAAGAAAACACAAAGGAGAAAGAGAGAAAGTTTAGAGAAAAGACTAAAGAGGAACTCAAAGCAAAGTACAAAGAAGCTTTCACAAAAACCGTAAAAGAAGTAGAAACGCGTGATTCAAAACTTCAGGCTGAATTGAAAAAACTTTCATTTGAAAAGAATGGAATTATTTTCGGAAAAGTCTTGGAAGGTTGCGAGTATGCACATATTACTCCTTTTAGTGATGTAAAGTGTACAGATGTTTCTTTTGACTTTGAAAACGGTCTTATTCTTCCACGCAATCTACACCGTTGTTGGGACGATGACTTTATAGACTTTGAAATTTTGGAAGACAATCACTTGAAAGTCGTTGTACTAAAAGATGTATACGATACGGGCAATCTAAACGGTGCAGTTTCTGATAAGCCAATTTCAGAAGGTCAAAAATATTACTTGAATCAGAGAGGTACAAAATGAAAACAAAAGTTGATTTGATTAAAAATTACCCTGTTGAATCTCTTAAAAATTGGGGAGATTATTTTGGATATCCTGAAAACATTTGTAAAGAGATGATCAATATGGCAAGTACCACAGATTGGCAGAATACTAAAATTGGGGTACTCGATGACTTTGGTTTTCAGATGATCAGATATTTGATCAATACCAAAAAGGTACCCTTGCAAAATATTCATTTTCTTGTAAGCGAAGCGGATGAAGCCAAAGTTGAACTGATGAAAAAATGGTATTCTAATTTTATTGAAAATGAGGCAATCCCGATCTATAATATAAACAATATGTTTGATTTGATTATAGCTAATCCTCCTTATGGACTTAGCAACTCTATAGCAAAGAAAATAATTCCTGTTTTGCTTGAGAAAGCAAAAGACGCTGTAGTACTTGTACCGAAAAATACATATAAAAGTAAAGGCCTGTGGGAGAAAGTAGTTAAAATAAACGTTATAAAAGAAAATATTTTTGAAGATGCATCTGTACAAAATTTAACAGTTGCAAAATTGTCCAAAGACAACTCAAAAAACGAGCTTGATTTTGAGGAACTCATACTTACAGAAAAACAAAAAGTTTTGAGAAAAGCTATAAAAGCTTACAATACCTCCCATCCTACAAAACTCGTGCGAAAAGTTCCTTTTGGAAATAAAGTAGATCCAAAAATATACAAAATTGGGGAAGTCACTCTTGAAGAAGCTATAAAACAGGGAAGGATATTTGCAAATACAGTATGGACTCCATTAGATGGAGTCCATACAAATCAAGCACATGACTGGGTCTGCAACCTTCAGAATACTTGGCCAAAAGAGTATTTTGATAAAATGCCGGTAAACTTAACTTTGTTTCCTGGTAAGCAAGAAAGAGATAACTTTTCAAAATGGTGGTACAGCTGTCTTGAAAGAGAGCAAGGAAAGAAACTTCGAAGTGGTTTGACAAATGCTTGTTTGGATTTGATTCGAGATTGTAGGTCTGCAAATGGAGAAGGCTATTTGGAGCTTTTTCCGCAGGTTGACTGGTCACGTTCTTGGGCAGATGAAGAAATCTTGAAAGAACTCGGGTTGCCTGAAGATTTCTTGGAAAAGGATTAAAAGGATGAACAATTTCGAAAAGGAAATAAAGGACATTCAGGCCTTAAACATAGAGGAGGTTCAGGAGTTGAGAGATTATTATCTCAAAACCGCAACCCTCTTCTCAAGTAGGTCGAAAATAGGAACAGCGCACATCTATTACGCTTTAGCAAGAGAGTGTTTGAAACATAAAAAAGAATTAGAGGAAGGACTATAATGGAAGATAAAGATATTCACATTGCGATTCAGAAAATGTCAGATTACTTTATTCGCTTTTATGCAGAAAAAGATATTGAAAGAGGAAACTCTATTGAAAATATCAATGCAACTGCAATCTTTAATTATGTGCATCATATTTTAGCTCAGATTGGATTTGTAACTGCAGAAGAGAAAAACGGAAGACTTTTCCTTTATGCTTTGTACCCAATGAATTTTATAGGTATTGTTGATACAAACGGACATGCAATTGTTTGGGATTATGTACAGAAGTTGATGAAAGAAAAAGTTGGAGTTGAAATTGCAATGGCTCAATTCAAGATTGATGACATTCACGGAATTGACATACATAAAGATACTTTGGGGTATTTGGAATCAACCTGGCAGATGTACGTTGATGATGCAATGACTTTTGAACAAGCTTTTATGGAGGATTAAAAATGGAACTTGAGTTGACAAAAGAAGACGTGAAAAATCTCAGGGATTTTTTTATCGATATGGACAATAGAGTCGAGCCCTATAATATTGATAATATTGTTGAAAAAATTGAAAACCTTTGGAAGGAAATCAAGTCAACTGGAGGCACAAATGGCTAAACTTTAGATGAAAAACGGCTTTTTTAAGATGACAAATTTTTTATAAAAAAGAGGTGTATAAATTTATGAAGAAACTAAACAAGAAGCAAGAGTTTGAAAAGATGCAGAAAATGTACGACAACTGCACCGGCGTCAAAGATAAAATGGATTTTGCTACATTCACTTTCAAATATTACGACGACATGATAAAGAAGTACGAAGAGTGTAGAGATTATTGGGGTTCTACAGAGTGGCACAAATTTATGGAAGAAGCTGCTGCTGAAAAACCTGTAGATGAGACAAATGAAACTCCTGAAGATGAAATTGCGCGTCTCAAGGCAAAAATTGCAGAACTCGAAGCTGCCAAACCTCAGCCAGCTGTTCAGGCAGCAGCTCAACCTGTAGAGAAAAAGAAAAGAGTTATAGTTGTGAGAAAGAAGCCAGCCGTCAGCGAGTAAAAAAGATTTAAAAAAAAGAGGAGGGTACAAAAGTATCCTCTTTTTTTTTGAGGGGATATTATGATTCTAAAAGAACAATTCTTAAAAAACAAAGGCAGGATACTTTGGAGAGGTTCAAAATACAAGGAATGGAAACCAGAGCCGTTTTGTTGTCCTTATGTTTCCACTCAAGTATTATACGCTTTGAATTTTTCAAAAGATTTTGATAAACCTATTGTAGAAAATGCTAATTTTCTTTCTCAATTTGTAATTAAAAAACCTTTAAACCTTTTCAATGCAAGGTCCCAAAAGGATTATAGAATACTTGAAGATTTTTTTAGAAAAAATAAAATGCAGGATTGGTTAGGTGCTTTACCTTTGTTAGCAGATAACGATTGGTTGGATGTTTTTGAAATTGAAGAAAGGGAGTACTTAATTGAAATCCTAAAAGAATTGGGCTTTGAAGGCTTTGTGAATATTGAAGGAAACAGTGGAAAGATTTTACGTAATGCTTTTTACACTTTGAATATTTCTGTGAAAAATGATTTATATGGGTTTGATGGAATTGGAGTTTTTGAATTCAACAATTTAATGGAAGTAAAGGTTTTACAGGGTTGGGGTGAAATTAAAAAAGAGTTTGAAGTACAATTGGAAATCAACACCGCAAAAAATGAAGCATTGAAAAACCTTTTTGAAAATTGGGAAATTTATAAAAATAATTCAAACCTTTTTATAGAAGATTCATTGAAGAATGTAATGATTTGGAATTTTTTAACGAGAAAAGAGATTGAAGAATTGTACGAAAATTTCGATTACGAAAACTTCAAAAACAATTTTGAAAAAGAAAAGTTGGAATTAAAGGAAAAATACCGGCCTCACCCTGTAAATTACTTGAATCTATATCTTAAAGCCACCTAATTTAAGGTATGAGTGAAGTTAAAGAGAATCCTTTTGAAACGCCAAAAATAGAAAATGAAAATCATCCTTTAATAATGGGTTCTTTTTCAATTAAAAGTCCTGCAGTTTTTAATCCTAGAATACCTGAAATTAAAATACCTGCTTCAAGTTTTCATTTTGAACCCCCTAAAATAAACCCTCCAAAAATAGAAATTCCAACTCCAAAAATAGAAATACAGGCTTATGATTTTTCAAAGATAAGCAGCGGGGAAGAATTTTCAGAGAAATTAAAAAGTGATGAAAGATATCAAAAAATAAAAGCAGACGAAGGTTCTAAAAGCCCTTTTGGAGCTTTTTCTGATTTTGTTTATGAAAAAGGTATAGATTTTCAAACAAGTGATTTTTGGGTAGATACCGTAGATAAGTTTACCTCTTTTTCTAATAAAGTAAGTGAATGGTCTGAAGGTTGGTCAGATAAAATAAATAAACAAATTACCGGCTGGGAAGAAAACCTTGATTCAAAAAAAGAAGGGTGGGATGAATGGGTAAATGAGGATAGCACAAGAGCTTTTTGGCTTGACCCGATTGGACAAAGGTATTTTAAACTTGCTGATAGTGGAGCTGAAGTTTATCAAAAGCTTTTAAAAGCCACAGATTATACAGGAACAGCAAGGGATATACAAAAGCTTGTTGGAAAAATTACAGCGGGCAAAATAGAAAGAGATACCTCATATAGAAATAATTGGGCAGCCTCTTCTAGAATTGAAGGTAAGCAAAAGTTAACAATGAGCGACCTTCTTAAAAGAAAAAAGAAGGAGGATGATGAGAATCTTGAGGATTTAAAAAAGAAAATTTTAAGTTCAGAAGACTCAACCGAAGAAAAGAAAGAAGAAGAAACTAAAAGTACAACTCCTTACACACTGAATATAGGCGTAGAAGGAAAACCCTTAAAAGATATTTTAATTGAGCAAGAATTAAAGAAGGGACTTAAAGCTAATCCAAATTTAGATGACTCCGTAGAAAAAGCGAAGCTGTATGAATTTATTGGTGAAAAAATACTTTCAGAATTTGAAGCTCAATTAGATTATTTTATAATGTGGTTTACAGAAGGCAGCAAATTAGATCAATTAAGTATACCTGTAAAATCTATGGATAAAGGGGAAAGGAAATATTATTATTATTTTTATATAAATGAAATAAGTTTTAAGCCTTTTGTAAAATCAACAATGGATTTAAAATATTATCCAATAAAAACAATTACTTCAAATTATTCAAAAATGAAAAATAACAACGAGTTTACTATAAAAACTTCTTATGATATTGCACTTTCTTTTTATGATTTTATAGTTGACAAATGTATGGGATTTAATTTGAGAGATGGTATAATAGGTTCTCGACGCGGAAACGGGTACAACTTTTCTCGTACAGAAGGCTCAGATTTTGAAAAATCAAAAATTGATTTACATGTTTTAATACCTTCTAAATCAGGGCTTAATGAAAAAACGAAAAAAATTGTATATTTTGCAAATCATTTTATTTTAAAAGATATACGTTTTTCTGGATTGGACAGATTATCTTTTGCACATTCAAGTACCTCCCCTTTTAGTGCATCTATTAAAGGTGTCTTTAGAAAAGCAATTTTAATTCAAAATGAAAAAATAGGTGAAGGTACTAATGAAAATGCAAGAGAGAGTAATGAAAATGAAGAATTCAACTTCGGAGAAAAGGTATTGAATAGAACGGAATCAAAAGGTATACAGGATGATAAATTCATTCAACATTATTTTACTGCCAACTGAAGGTACTGTGGAATCTACCGGTTTAAAAATAGAACCGGATGCTTTAAGTCCGGTTTACTCTCCAACTTACATGGTTTAACTTTGGCCTTTGTAATTATTTTCCAATTCCTTTTTTATGCTTTCGAAACTTCTTACTTTATAGTTTTGATAATCCCAACAGGCATTGAAATAATTTTTACAATCGACAAGCCAGCTTTCCCAATCTTTTTTCAATGAAATTGGGGGAATTTCTCTGCCGGAATCTTTATATGCCTTCAAAACCATTTTATAATTTTCCAAGTCATAACAAAAAAACTTTGATGTGAAATCATCTGAATCCTTCAAAATCTTTTGATGCGTATGACCGTGAATATTTATAAATTGAGATCCTGGCTTTAAGAAAACAGGCTCATGACTCAAAATATATTTATTTTCAATCAAAATAGGAATATCGTATACTACATCAAACCCGCAATTTTGAAAAATTGTTTGTAAAGAACTTTGCGCGTTTAGAGGATACAACTTTTGCCAATTTGCCCATTTTTTGAATTGGAAATCATGATTACCCAAAATCAGATTTAGTTTACGATGTTTGCCTTTCATTACAGAAATCAATCTTTTTAGATTTTCTAAAGGCTGTTGAGAAAATAATCTACCATAAAAAACATCTCCCAAATTCCAAAGTACAATTCCTTTTTCATCTGGAACCTGCGCGTTGATTGAGTTTACAATATCCCAATTCATTCTCTTTGTTTTTTCATCGTCAAAAGGTTGATACTCTTTTCTCTCCGCGTATTTTATAATGTTGTTATGAAAAAAATGAAGATCGGAAGTGATATAATTCTTTTTGAAATCAATTTCGACCATTTTTTAGTTGTCTCCTTTTTCAATAAAGTTTTCACTTAAAAATATAGAACCTGCGGGGGTTTTGATTGCCTTTTTGCCTAATTTCTTTTCAAGCTCTTTTACGTTTTCTTTCACTAAAACAGCTATATGCCATTTACCCTTCCAATATCTTTTCATAAATTGAATCAAAGGGTAATTTTCGTGAAAACGAATATACCCAAAATATTCCGTAACATTTTCTTTATATGCTGATTGTTTTTCTTTTTCACAAATAAAATTAAAATTACGCGAATTAAAAAATTCTTCTTTCACTTCATCCGAAATTGAAATTGAGAGTTTATCCGTTTGTAAAGTGTCATAAGCAATTTGTAAGAAATCCCCGCCTATATGATCAAAGCGGTTTTCTTCTCTTACAAAAAGTGTGCAAATCTTTTTCTCGTTTTTTTCTTTTTTGAGGATAAGACAACCTGCGAAATTTTCTTTATCATATGCAACAAAAACAAAACGGTGGCCTGATAAAACTTTCTTGTCAAACCATTCATTGAAATTGTCATAATAATTCCGCAGGCTATTTAATGAGTCTCTCACAAATATTAAATCTCTTTTAGATTCAATTTTTTTAATGAGCATCGTCGCTTTTGAAATTCAAAACCTCTTCTTCAGTTCCTTTTAAGTGAAAAAATTCTGTATGAGAGCCTACATCAAAAATAATTTCCGTTGGGTTGTAAATCTCTCTTGAGTAATAACTTTTGAAATGATGTTCATTCAAAAAATCGTTAATTGCTTTGTAAACATCTTTGCGCGTAATTAAATTCTCTGCAATTACTCTTTCTTGTTTTCTTGAATTTTCAAAATATAAAGTCATTCCTCTTCCCCCTTCTTCCAAAGTAAAAATTCTTTCTTTTTAATTTCCTGATCTAATTCAAAGTCTTCAATTGACCATTTTCGCCATTGATCATATTTACAAACTTCAGGTGAACTACTGATTGGTCTTTAGCCAATCAGTAGTTCACCTCTGAGAAAATGTTTTTTGTAAAAACCTTTATATTCACCTTCGCCAAAATATTCAGCTAAAGCTTGTTCTTCCTGATCGAATTTTCCTCTGTCATTGAGCTGTAAATAATTCATCGTAAATCCCCTTTAGTTTTTAAAGTCCTTATAAAGTAGGAAGCAATTCCCCGTATTTTGGACCTGAATCCAATTTAGAATCTTTCCCTGTTAAAATAGGCTCTCCAACAGGAACTAAATCCTTTTCTTTAAAAGAAGGGTGAGTGAAAATCTCCAAAGAAATACCTTTACATTTTGTATCTTTGTTCCACTCAATTTCAAAGGCTTTTATAAAAGCATCATCGTCAGGGTTGTATATAATTTTTACAGTATCCAAAAATCTTGTTTTGGCCCAACTTAAAATATCATTTCTAAAATCTTTGTACCCTTTAAAACTTTCTTTTTCAAACATTTGTACAGACTTCTTCAAACTCCCAATTTTCTTCCAAATTCAATTCAGGGTGAGCCATTGGAACCAATTTTAGTTTTGTATTTGGATTCAAATGCATCTTTTTGATTTTATTGTAAGTCTCAAGTGATTTTGGCTTCAAACCTGTTCTGATAAAAGAATCTAATTCATTATATGTAAATCCCATATTGTCTTCGTCACTCTTTCCACACATTCCATCGGAAGGTGTTTTGTGAACAAGCTCATTCGGTAGTTTTATATAATCACCAAGAGCAACAACTTCAGTTTTTGTAAGCTGATTCAATAAAGAAAAGTCTCCGCAACAGTCTCCATACTTTGTAGAGTATCCAACAAAGTCTTCGGAATAGTTACAAGTATTGCAAACAAATCCACCAAGTTGAGCAGCAATACCATAAAGTGTTACCATTCGCAAACGTGCAGGTGTATTTGTTGTGAAAAGAGGTGTCCACTGATCAGGAGAATCTTTAATATCAGATGTATCAATCTGCTCCATCAAAGCATCGTAAACTGGACCAATGTTTACCTTCATTGCTTGAATACCCAACATTTCAATTACTTGATGTGAATCAGCGATATCTTTCTGTTCTCCATTTGGCATCATTACACCAACAACTCTTTCTGGCCCAAGCGCTTCAGCCAAAAGAGCTGCACAAATTGTTGAATCTTTACCCCCTGAAATTCCTAAAACTGAAGGTCCTTTTTTATCTTTGAAAAAGTCTTTGATAAACTCTATAATTGCATCGTGCTGTTTTTGCGTAAGAGATTTTGCAATTTGAAGGTTGCCGTTAATTAACTGAATTTCTTTATCCATTAAAGAACCTCTACATAGTTTAAATTTAGATCATTGAAATTATAGTCTTTTAGAAAAAGAAAATTCCCCCGAAAAGAAATAAAAAAGTGAATGTATAACGAGATAAGGGGTTTTATATTATATTTTAAAAAATTAAAAAAGTTTTTAAAAGAGTTTTAAAAAGGTAACTCGTGGTACATTTAACTCTATTTCTTTATTCTATAAGACTTTATCGCAGTTTTAATGTATGACGAGTTAGAGTAACATGTGATACATTTAATTGATTAGAAGCGGAAAAGAATCAAAGAAGGTAAATGTATCACGAGTTAGAGAGTTTCAAATATATTTTTAAAATTTGAAAAACTTTTTTAAAAAAGTTTTAAAAAGATAACTCGTGATACATTAGATTGTTATTTCTTTGATTTATAAAGGATTATCGCGATTTTAATGTATCATATGTTTTAATAACTCGTTGTACATTAAATATATTTTGAGCAATAAAAAAGGCAGAAGAAATATTATTCTGCCTTGTGTATAATATAGACTATTTTCCATAAAAATTAAATGTACAACGAGTTAGAGATTTTCAAATATATATTTAAATTTTCAAAAAACTTTTAAAAAGTTTTAAAAAGCTAACTCGTGATACATTTAATTCTCTTTTCTGTAAACCTTGCTGCCTATATTTTTTACATGGAATTTTATGAAGCAAAAACCCAACAAAAAAATCAACTCTTGGAAGAAATAAATAACAATTTTTTACAGCAAGGGTATCTAACTTTTCAGGATCTGAAAAAGAAAACGGGTATAAAAATAAAAGATATCAAAAGTTTGCTTTATACTTTAGGTATTGCAAAACAAATGGGTAATAAATATTTGAGTTTCACGTATTACCCTATTTATGTGCCTTTTGAAAAACTTCCTAATGAAATTGAAGATGATTTGTATTCAAAAGGGTATTGTGAAGGCAAATATTGTATTGTAGTTGCAAAAGAGTTTTCAAAAGGTTATGCATACGCAACAAACATATCCACTGACCTTCTCTTTAATCCAAAAGTTGTAGATGCGTTTTTGAAAGCAAAGCAAATAAATACTGAATTGAAAGAAACCGATTTGGATTTGGAATTCGACTCAGGAGACCCTTTTGAGGATTTGACTTAGGCGAACTATATTTTTAAAAATGGAATTTTTATATTTTACAATAGCAATTCCAATCTGTTCTGTTTTAGCTTTTTTTATTGGATATAAAAAAGGAAAGAAAAAATGGTATAATAAAGGTTGGAATATTCAAAAACTAAACTCAAAAGCTGAATCTCTAAAAGAAACAGACAACCTGTGGTTTACAAAAGAAGGTTGGGTCACAGGTATGGAAATGAATAAACTTTTGCTGCATACAGATTCAAATAAAATTCATTTTGAATTTGTTGATCAATACGGCTCTTTATACATTCCAAACGAAGCAATTTTAGATAGAAAGGAAAATCGAATTGTTTTATTTGATACTCATTTGGATTGTTATGATGAAAAAGGAGAACCTCTTATTTTGGGAAAAATTTAAAGTTCTTTCAATTTTGTCAAAAACAGTTTTGCACCTAAATCGTAATAATCGCAATTCCTTAAAATAATGTAATTCTTTCCAAAAACTTCCGTCCATTCTGGCCAATTAAAATCCGGCCAATTTTCGGTATTGCTTTTTGTTTCATTTTCTAATTTTACAGGAGCTATCGAAGTTCCAACAAAAATAATTTTATTGTCAATTCCTAACTCTTGAAACTTTTGCTTTATGATTTTCAGTCTTCCAATGGACTTTCTATCGAATTGACAAAGAGTGTAAAGAAAAAAGTAATTTGGGTTTGTTTTAGCTTCTTGATAAAAAGCTTTCAAGTTTTCAAAGCGGGTTTTCAAGTTTGCTTTGTATTTTTCTTTTCTGTAATCGTTATGTATAATGACAAAATCTTCAAAAACAAAGTTAATATCTACTTCATCAAAACTCTGCTTTCCTGCTTTCTTTTTCTCTATTTGAAAACTGGCATTTTCCCCTAAAAGCTGTTCCTGAAGAGATCCATCAAATAATTTCAATGAGCCATCTATTCCATGCAAACTTCTTAAATTGTCAATTGGACCTGGAACTCGAATATTAAAGCCGGTTAATTTATCTAATCGAGTCAAAAGAATGTTACTATAGCATCCCCCTCCTATTGAAATCATTTTAGTTTTTTCGTTTAGTATCATTTTCACCCCTCATATTTACTCTTTTGCCCGTAAAGTTCCAAAAATGCTTTTTCTATTTTTACAAAATCCTCTTCTTTAGAATTTTCAGCTTCGTTACAGCAAATTTCTCTTGGCCTGTTTACTAAAGTGCTTAGGCTTTCTAATATTTTCGAAGTATCGTTTCCAATTTGGAAATATTTGAATCTAAAAGTTTCAAAAACACCCCAACCGTGAAAAAGAGCGTATTCAATAAATAAATACTGATTGAAATTTTTTGCATCTCTAAAACGGGTAATTGAATCTAATATTTCTTTGTTGTATAAATCAAAGACTAAACTGTTTATAGATTTGAACATCGGTTTATCTATATGCTGTAATTCGTACAAATGTTCTCCGTCTACATATTTTGTTAAATATTCCGGCTTATCTTTTGCAGCTAACTTTAAGCAATTTATAGGTATTTGAGCCCATTCTTTATTAATATCTCCCTCATGCCATAACTTTCTTATATGTAAATCAGCTTTAAGTTTATTTTCTTCAGGAAAGAAAAATTTAGGCTTCAAAATATCATTTGCATACATATCGTCATTGCCGTAAATAAACTTTTCAGACAAACCAGGTATTTTATGTAAAAACATTTCAATTGTACAGCTATTAAAAGTCGGCAGGTATTCTTGAGGAATAAAATCTTTATGACAAACAATATGTACTTTGTTGGTATTTATCCAACTAGGAACTTGATCCATATCTGAAACTAACATATGAATCGTTCCAATCCAAGGCATCCACTTTTCAATTGCTCTTAATTTGTATTTTAATAAATTCTCATGCGCGTCAAACCTTTGGGTATCAATTGGATTTTTACAATACTGTGAATATTGATTTTGCCAAGACCTTTTAGAACAATCTACATACGGGAAAACATAATCTATTTGATCAGGTCTAGAAAGAATCTTTTCAAAAAACTTTGCCACGTCTTTGCTAATAATTTCAAAGTTTTCCAATTTTGAAAGTTTCGAAGTACTTGCATCCAAACTCTGAATAATGCTTATTTTTCTATCATCTTTGAGGATTGAATGAGAAAGGGTATTTTTTTGAATATTGTAATTATAAACGGGATTAGTCAAAGAATAAATATAACCGGTTTTACATAAAACATGTATGTTGAAGAAAGTATCCTCACACATATCACATTTTGCAAATTTTATTTGATTGTCTTTTATTAAAGATGTTTTATATATTTTATCCCAGCAATGTCCAATATCGTACAAAGGGTCTGTAAAGAAAGGACTTCCTATTTTGTAAAGCCCATCTTCTGGCCCAAGTTTCCATCTTTTACAAAAAAGCCCGTTTTTATAAACATTTACTCCACATTGAATAACCTGTAGATTGTTTTGTTCTGCATAATCTATTGAAGATGAAAACCTATTTGGCTCAATCCAATCATCTGCATCTACAAAACCTAACCAATCCCCCTGAGCAAGGTAAATGCCAAGATTTCTTGTGGCTGCAGGTCCTTCGTTGTATTTATGTACAACTTTGAATCTAGAATCTTTTACAGCAAAAGTTTCACAAATATGACTAGACCTATCTGTACTTCCATCATTTATTAAAAAACATTCCCAGTCTTTTAAGTCCTGCTCAAGAATAGATGTAAGGCAGGTTTCAAGAGTTTTTTCAGCATTAAAAACAGGCACAACAATTGAAAGTTTCATACTAATGAAAATTAGTTTTTGCGAAAATTGTTGTCTTGTTCTTTTTTGCTTTGATTAGCTTTTTCTTTCAGGAAAACAGGTCTTTTCAAAAGAAGTTCTCTTTCCTTTTCCCAGTTTGGTTTATCCAAAGGAACTTCTATAGCAATTTTTTCTAGAATTGTGCTAACGTTTAACTTCAAAATAATTCCTTTTTTGCTTTTTCTAGAATTTTTTCAACTTCAGCAGGTTTTTCCTTCAAGTTCTTCTCAAGGCATTTAAAACAGTATTTCATTCCTGCGATAAAATTGTTGTTGAATTCTTGAGCTGCAATCTGACTAAAAGGACCAGGTACATTTGTATCTCTCAAAGGGGGATTTTTAAAAATCATTTCTTTTCTCCTAAAAGTTTTTTGATTTCATCAAAACGTCTGTTGTCTGTAATTTGTTTTATATCTAAAAGCCAAACTATTGTAACCCATCCGCAATTGATACATCCAGCTAAGCTTTCAAATGCAGTTTTGTCCCAAGCTGTGCATTTTTCTAATGTTTTAAGGTGAATAATGAAAAAAACCAAAAAACAAACAAACATGAAAATTGGAAAAATGTAATCTCCGTACTTTTTAATCATTCTCAATCCTCCACTATCAATATAGCTAATCCTCTCTTCCAAAGAAAAGTAAACAAAGTCCAAAAAAAGTACCTATTCCAATAATTACTCCAAATGTAAAAAGGAATTTGTCATAACCCTTTTCAATTGATAATTTCACAATCAAAAAAGAGTAAAAACCTGTGCAGATGTAAAAAAGCAAATTGATGATAAAATTTTTCAAGTTCATTTGCTCCTCCTTCCTGCACAATTATATTATAGGGTTATTTGAAAGAATACCAGCGAGCTTTTCCACCTGGATCAGGAGATGCTCCAATTCCTAGATATGCCTGAGAATAAATGCATTTAATAGAAAGAATCGGTATGTCAGATTTTGCACTTGCACCAGGTCCAACTGTAAATCCATCTATAGTAACTTTTACAGGAATTAAACCCATTAAAAATAAATGACCTATTCTATCTATAGTTCCATCAGGAAAAATATGAATGTAATCCATTCCTAAATAACCTTCTCCTGAGGAATTATCTATATACTTCCCCACTACCTTTTTACCGTCTACTACAGAGACCTCGTTTTTACCATGTTGGCGAATTGCTCTCCTTTTGAAATTATATTGCCACCATTCAGATTGCCATCTATGTACAAAACTCATTATTTGCATATAATCTGTTAATAAAAATTTAATAGTAATAGTGGATCCTTTATCCTCAATTCCGCTTGCGCACAGCATTCCATTTTTTCTGCTAAAAGGCATTTCAGGAAACTCTAACCCTTCTACCGAAATTAAAGTAGCTAAAGCATTTTCATTTAATTTAAAATCCAATTTGCTTTTTATTGCAAATTCAGAATAATCATCTTCCTTTCCATTTCCATAAACAGCCCAATAAACTGAAGTCGCACTCGTTACATTATTTTTATTTGAAGCTTTAATGCCAGTACTAAATGTTTTTTCCTCTGATTTTTCAGTCACGGCAGGGTCATAAGGATTTTGACTATCTATGTTGTAATTTATTCTAGCAGTTAAACCCTGCATTAATGTAATTGTATTTAATGCGTTTTCACCTTCTGCAAAACCAAAAACAGTAGGATAAAATGCATTTGGGTTAAACCAATTAAAAGAAGAAAGATAATCTTCTCTTTGTTGTATAGTTGCCCAAGAAATAACAGATTCCTGAGCGGTTGATCCATTTTGACCTGAAGGGAGATCAGAATTTCCTCTCTTGTTTGCCTCCGCATTGATGTGTTCTTTTTGGCTATTTCCCATTGCACTTGTATCAACTTCTACGCTTTCAGCTTCTGTGTTATTTGACTGATTTGTTTCGGCTTTTACTTCTTCTGCCATTCTATCCTATAGCTAGAATAAACTAACTGCCTCCTTAATTTAAAATAGTTGTGATTTAAAAAGAAAAAGGCCCCTCTGTGAAAAAGGAACCTTTTTGATTTTTTTAACTAAAGCTTACTTTGCATCATTCACATTATGCATTTTTGAGACTTCTGTCTCTTCAAGCTTTTTTCTGTACAAAACCTTTTCTTTAGAAACTTCTCTAATCTTTGTTTCTCCGTTATTTATATTCCATTCTTTTTCCATTTCCTTACGCAAAGCCCACTGTTCAGGTGTAAACCTCAAATCGTAAGTAGCTTTAATCTCCTTAAAATAAGCAATTGACAAAGGTGAATACTCATTACTTCCAAATGAAGGATTTGCCTGAACCAAAAGGCCTCTAAAATAAATTCCTGTATTATCCGCTCCAAGTGCGGGATCTGATTTAATTTTTCTTGTCTTTACATTTGAATTGTAATTGTCATTTTCCCAAATAAAAGTAACCTCAGTCATTGTGTTTACTGGTGCATTCTTTACAAAAGTTCCATCTTCTTTTTTATTTACAGGAACAAGCTTTACCTTTTTGACATCTCCAAAGGGTGAGGTTGAATACATCAAATACAAAGTATCATATGGGCGATTCAAAAGAACTCCTGAAACTTCAAAAGAAACAATATCCCCTACATTTTCAATAAAACCTGCTCCCTCAACATCTTCATTTATAAAAGAGGGGTAAGGTGCTTCAAAAACATAATTTGTAGTTGCATCCTTTGGAACATTTACTGCCATTGCACGAAAACCTTTTTCTGAAGGTTCCAATGACTTCAACTCACAAAGAGATCCTCCAAAATAACCACTTTTTGAAGTTGCATTAAAATTCTTTGCATACTCAATTCCTTCTCCCAAATTAGCAGAAGTTGAAGAAGTCAAAAGTATACTCTCTTCTGCACACAATGCCATCATTGTCAAAAACATTACGCAAATCAACGAAAAAATCTTTTTCATATTTATTTTTTATTTTTCTCCTTTTTTTCAATAATTAAATTCATCATCTCAGAAGTAGCAATACAGAGTCTCTATTTTGATTCTGTGCTTGAGCCAGCATACTCAAAGATGCATTTGTCAAAATCTGATCTTTTGTATATTCTACAAGAGCCGATGCAACATCTGTATCTCTTATACGGGATTCAGCTGCTGTCAAATTTTCTGCTGCAATTCCAATGCCTTTGGAAGTTGCTTCAAATCTATTCTGAAAAGCGCCGAGTGAGGATCTTTGCGAATTCACATCTCTCAATGCATTATCAATTGTAGCAAGCGCAGAATTTGCACCCTCTTGAGTACTCAAATCAACTATAAGACCTTGCTCGTTTTTCAATCCAAGGGATTCCGCAGTTGCTGATTTTACAGTTACAGTTGAGAATTGATCTGCGTTTGCACCTACCTGAAGTTGAAGTCCATTTTCAGCAAATCTTCCAGTTAGCAAATTTAGCCCATTAAATTGGGCTTGAGATGCAATTCTATCCACCTCTGCGATAAGCGAACTTACCTCTATCTGCGACATTGAGCGATCTTCTGCTGAGTAAATGCCATTTGCACTTTGTACAGAGAGTTCGCGAATTCTCTGAAGGATATCTGTAGTGGATTGCAAATAACCTTCTGTTGTCTGCAAGAAACTAATACCATTCTGAATGTTTCTATTAGCTTGATTCAAACCACGAATCTGACTTCTCATCTTCTCAGAAACGGAGAGTCCAGATGCATCATCTCCAGCTTTGTTGATGCGCTGACCTGAAGCGATTGCAGCAATTCCTTTTGCTAATCCAGCTTCATTTAAGCCAACCTGTCTGTTCGCAAATAAAGAACTAAGGTTATGATTTATGACCATTTATATTTCCTCCTGAAATATTTTTTTAAATATAGAAAATTAGAAAAAAATAAAAGGCTTTTTCAAAAAAGCCTTTTTTTCTAATATCTCTCAATAATTAAAACGAATAATCTTCTCCATTTTCTATCCCGATGTCTAAGATTTCAGTGTCATCAAATTGAAGACTATCTTGAATATCTGCGGATAATTGATCTGCAACATCTTCACTTACATCAATCCAAGCTCTTTCAGCAACTCCAAACTCTTCATAATCATCTCCTGTTGTAACTCCACTTCCGTAAACATCAATGCCATTATACTCAGCTTGAGAAATCATTTCTCCCAAAACTTCATCTGCATCTCCGAAAACATCCGCCCAAATTCTTACAGATCCACCTGCCTCAAAACTTTCAGAAAATTTCTTTCCAATTACAGATATTTTTCCTCTTGCATTAAAAGTTGTGCTTGAAGTTGGTCCTACAATCAACCCTTCTTTCAAAGCCTTTCTTTTATTCTTTCTGCTTTCTGAAAGGCCATAATACCTCAAAGTTTCAAAAAAATCTTCATCCTCAATTGCAAAAGGTAATCCAACCTCAATCCATTTATCAAGAAGAGAAGCTATTTCGTCTTTTGAATAATCACAAATAGCTCCTTGATAATATCCTCTACCATCCAAAAGACTTGCAGTTTTTTTAATTAAAATCTCTTTGATATCCGGGTTTGTAAGCAACACTTTCTGAAAAGCGTTCAGGAATTCTACAGTAAGAGGTTCTCTGTTTGCTGACTCTTTTATGTTTTTTCTAATTCTCATTAAAAATCTCCTTTTTTAAAATTTAGTTAAAAAAAAGATAGTCTCCGAAAAGACTATCTAAAAGAGGTACTTTTTAAGCTCTTTTGCGAATCCAATTTTCAAAAGTGTCGTTTACAGGAGCAATATCTATGCTTTTGAGTGATTCTCCATCCCGATAAATCTCCTGCCAGTTATTATATTCCTTTTTGAATTCTTCTGCTTTTTCAATTGACTTAAAAGTCATTGGCTTTCCTGTACGCTGACCCCAAATATTATACATATCTGTATCCGTGTAAAAAATCAGCTTTGCAAGAGCATCAAGTACTTTGTCAAAACCATATTTTTCAACAGATTCTTTTTCAGCATCAGTCTTGAAGAGATCTTTATCTTCCACAATCCTCTTTTTCACATCTTCAAGGGATTCGTAATGAATGCTTTTTCCAATACGCGCACCGTAACCCCAGTTTGTAAAAAGAGCGTAATTAAAATCTTCTTCTTTGCAGTTTTCAAAGAAAGTTTTGAATTCTTCTTCAAAATACTTGCGAACTTCAATGCGGCGAATTGGGTCAACTATAATAATTCCTTCAGTATTCAAAGTTCCCATTGGTTGAAAAAGTCCACCTGAGCTTGAAAGCCACCCGTCAATATATCCGTGCTTGAATGCAAGTATTGTCATTGAGAGTGTCCAGCCGTAAGGTTCGTATTTTTCACCTGTTCCAAATTTTCCAAAAGGGTTTGCCGCTCGAAAGTACTCAACATTTTTAAGAACATCTGGAGCATTTTTTACAGTCATTCTGTTCACGTAACCCCAACAATCAATTTCAGGGTTTTTGTATTTTACAGCTTTGAGCTTTTCAACGACTTTTTTGTCGTTTTTGATTTTTTCTCTACGTTCGTTTTTAATAACGAAGTCGTAAGCATCTTTCTGTGAAAAGCCAAATTCAATCATTGCCAACCCCCTATTTTGTTAAGTGCAAGATTTTTCCATTAAAACTTGCACCACGAACAAGTCCTTTAGATTCAAGAACGAAGCGGTCCAAAATCTTCATCTGTTCTTTTACATCTGAAGAGAGTTCCACTTCAATATCAAGAGAACGCCTGCCGAATTTCACCACTTTGACTTTTTCTCCGATAATATCTTCTACCATAAGCTGAAGTGAGTAAGCCTCTGGCATTGTATACGGTCTGTTGCGTTCAGCCTCTTCTTTTTCAAACTCAGCCTTTTTTTCAAGCGCGTTATCAAAACTCTTTTTGAATTCTTTAAAATCTTCCTTTGTGCGCTTCTTTGCACTCTTTTCTTCATAGATTGTGTAATTGTGGGAGTGGATGTTTTTGAAATCTTCAACCAGTTCTTTGAGAGCTCCAAAAGCATCTTCGTCAAAAGCAAGTGTTTCAATGTCTTTAAGTGTAATCATTTTATCCGTACCTCTTATGTTGATAATATAGGGTTTTCAAAAGATTTTTTGACCTAAACTTTTCAACAAGCTATATTTATTTCAAATGACAACTATTATTTTAAATGATATTGATTGGGAAAAAGTAAATCAATATATTGACTTTTTAAACTATCTCATTGCAAAAAGCAGCGGATTTTTTAATGTATTTAAAAATTCTGAAAATGTAAAGCAAAATTATTTGGAGACTTTTAAGGAAAAAAACTGTATTTTTATTCCAATAAATAATAATTTGAAGCTTTGGGATAAAGTGCATTTGAAAAAGCCCGAAAACCTTTTGAAATACCCGAGTCAATTTGAAAATTATATCAAAGTTATTAAAGTTGAAAAAGCCACTTTGAGAAAAATTGATGAGTATTTTGCAAAGTATTTCAATGCAGGCTATAAAGGGGCTGATGATATTTTTCTTTTGGATAAAAATAAAGAGTATGCACAATTTGAACAGGTATTGTACGCAATCAATTCATCCAAACTAAAATATTATAAAGTTGAAGAAAATTGGTTTTCTATTTTCAAAAATATTTTGACACAAAAAATTTCTCAAATGGATTTTGAGCAAAAAGATTCTGTAAAATTTTGGATGAAAATTGGAACTTCAGCTATAAAAAACCCGAAGGAGAAAAAGAATGAAAAGTATTAGTATAAGTAAAGCAAAAACATTTCATAATTGTAAGCTTCTTTTTAAATATTCTTATATTGAAAAGTTTAGCCCTGTTGAAGAGGTACATGTTGATGTAACGGATAAAGGACTTGTTTTGCATCAAACTTTTGAATCGCTTTTGAAGTATGAAAATTATGAAGGTGAAGCTGTAAAAATGCCATACAGGCAGGCTGATGAAAAAACTGTTTTGGAATTTTTCAAAGCTGCAATGGAAGAAAATAAACTTTCGGAAGAAGTGGCTGCTGAGTTTAAACTAAAAAGAGGGCTAAAGAGATGGCTTTCTTTTAAGCATGATTACCTTGATAAAACAGGCCATACAATGTACGCGGAAAAAAGGTACGATCAGGTTTTATTTGGAGAAACAAAAACCGTTGCAATTTTGGACTTGCTTGAGGATTGCGGAAACGGGGATTATATTATTTATGATTACAAAACCCCAAAAACTATAAATATGAATACCTATAAAGAACAGCTGACTTTGTATGCTTATATGATGGCTGTTGCAAAAGGAGTAATTAAATCTGAATCAGATGAGTATGAAAAAGTAAAAGAACATTTTAGACTTTTTGTTTTCTTCCCTTTGGCAGATAATGATTCTGTTGATTATAAAGATTGTTTGAAGGAATTGAAGTTTACCGCTGATGATGTAAAAAATACAGTTGAGGGTTTGAAAAATACGGTTTCTGAGATTGATGCTTTTGATTGGTCAAAACCTGCTGAAGCGTTGCAGCCTGTAAAAATGGATTTCAAATGCAATTGGTGTAAATTCAAAGGCAGTCGGCCTCAACCTGAAATTGGGGGATTCCAGGGTTGCCCAATCAGTTGTTTTGTTGAGCCATCTGATATGAAATTCAAAAAGGTAAACTAACTCTCTCAATATGAAAACGAAACTCATTACTGGCCCGATGAAATCCGGCAAAACTCGACAACTTGTTTTGGATCTTGAGCAATATGTAATTGCAAAAAAAGATGTAATTTGGTTTGAACCTGAAAAAGATACAAGAGGGGGAAGTCATGGTAACTTTTTAGCTGCAAGAATGGAAGAATTAAAAAATTCATCTTATGTACATTCCTTCAAAATAAAAAAGCCGGAAGAAATTTTTACAAAAGCTTCTGAAGTTTTTAAGTGGCATAAAATATTTGCAATTTTTATTGATGAGTTTTTTATGATTCCTTTTGAGAGGGATTTCTTTTATAAGTATCAATCTTCAGAGTTGAAAGAAATTCCAATTACTTTTGCGGGTTTGATTTCTTCGTGGTCATGTGAATTATTTCCAGCTGCAAAGAATATAATCCCTTTTATGGATGAAATTCAAAAAACAGATGCAATTTGTATGGAATGCAGTAAACCTGCAAATTATAGTTATTTTGTAAAAAATTGGGATTCTAAAGATTCTGTTTCAATTGATACAGGAGATAACTATAAATGTCTTTGTCATGATTGCTATATGAAACTTACAAAACGGCCTTTTACAATTGATCCAAAAACTAATTAAAAAATTATGGATTTCAATGTAAGTTATGTCTTCCCTTTTTTGAATCCTGCTGATCCTAATTGGCAGAAAAAATATAAATATGCAAAAGGGGAAGACTATAAAGATAATTGCCGTTTTCGTGATTTTTCGCTTTTGAAATATATTTTTCGAAGTATTGAATTGTATGCACCTTGGATTGATGATATTTTTATTTTGGTTCAATCAGAAAGTCAAATACCTGAATTTGTTAAGAACGAATACTCTCATTTAAAAATAATAACCCACGATCAATTCATTCCAAAAGAATATTTGCCTACTTTTAACTCAAATACAATTGAAGCTTTTTTACATGATGTACCAGGCTTACCTGAACATATAATTTATGGAAATGACGATTTAATTTTTTTGAATCCCGCTAAAAAAAGAGATTTCTTTTCTCAAAACGGGAGAAGACTTTTTTATGCTTATAAAAAAAGATTAAATACAACAAGCCCTTTTACAAAACTTTGTGCAAGACTTTACTCAACGTTAAACAAAGAATTCAAAAGAAAAAATGATTTTCTTTATATAAAGCAATTCCATGGATCCGCAGTTCCTTTGCTTGTATCTGAAATGAAAAGATGTTACTCTATATTTAAGAAGGATATTTTAGATTCCTTAACAATGTTTAGAAATTTGGAAGTAAACTTAAATCAATATGTTTATGGAACTTTTAATTTTTTAAACGGTATTACAGATCCTATAAGTTTAGATCATATTGGCTCTTATTTTTCAATGGATAATTTTCCTAATGTAAAAACTTTAATTAGAAGTTTGAGCGTAAAAGAATCTAAAATGGCTTGCATAAATGATACTGATAAAATGAGTAAAGATGATATAAATGAAATATATGAATTTTTAGAAAAGAAATTCCCTGAAAAATCGAGGTTTGAAAAATGAGAAGAGGTTCAGATGATAAACAATGGCAAGAAGTAAAAGCAAAAATAAGAGAGTTGGATGCGGCTGGATGTATATTTTGCAGAGCAATTACGCCGACTGAAAAAATAATTCAGGACAAGGATGTAAAAGAAGGTAAAGTGGAAAGCCCTCCGAATTTTACAACTTTAGACCCTGCACATCATATTGCAGTAAGTTCAAATGCAGCTTTAATGTATGACCCAGATAATGTTTTTCAAGTTTGCAGATTCCATCATACAAGAATTGACAACAGATTAAATCCTTATACAGGGGATAGAATTACTGAAGAAGAACAAGAGGCTTTTTGGCAAAGGGCAATGGCTGTAAGATATCAAAAACCAAAAAAAGCAAAAATCCCTGATTTTTTAGGGGATGATTTGTGAAAATATCTATATTTTTTAAAAATTTGAAAAGGGAGTGTACTTATAATGACTATTGGTGAATCTGAAAAAATGGATCCTCTCGATACAGTAAATGAAAATGAAAATGACACAAATGCTTTTAATGAGGAGGAAACAAAGCTCGTTAATTTTATCAACAAGCGTTTGGCTTTGATGGAGGAAAATCTAATTCCTGATGAACTTCCAACTCTTGAAAAGTTGAATATGGCATTGTTGAGTTGGACTTCCACAAATGCAGCTTTAGGTAGTTTGTATTCAAGAATTAAGTATAGAGTTGAAGAGGCTGTTTCAGAAAAGAAAACTTTTGAAGCTCAGGCTTATGTTCAGATAAAATCCGAAATGATGGCTGAAGCTGATGCAAAAGGAATGAAGTCAGGAGATAAAAAAGCTTTTTTGGCAACAAAAGAAATTGAGTACGCCGCTCGTAGTAAATATAAAAATGCATTCGCAAGAATGGAAGCAAAAGTTGCAAAAGCTGAATCTCAAAGATCCTTTGTTGAAAGACTTTGCCAAGGTTGGGCAGGTTATCAGTTTATTTTGACAACTCTCTCTAAAAACTTGCAGGCTGATGCGAATGCTAATGCAATGGATTATTACGCAGCAAATCGTACCCCGTTACTCGCTGAACAGGCTTTGCAACTTTAGCAGTTATAAAGAGTCATTTTTGGAATTGAAGGCTCAAAGTTGAGGTCAAGGTTTGGACGAATTACAGTCATTTCACAAAATGGAATGCTTTTGTCCTTACCGTATGCAATTTCTGAAACAAGATAATCCCCGTTAAAACCGGAGTGAGCGTTTGCTGTACAAAGCATGATTTTGTCACCTGCAACTATTAAATGGTTTAAGGTGGACAAATCTGTTATCTTTATTTTGAATTTTATTAAATCCTCAAAAGATTTAAAATGAGATCTTGTTTCAAATAAAATGTTTCCCTTTGGCCTGTTTATAAAAACTTGAGCGTCAGTTGTTTCAATCATATTCAAAAAGTTTTTTGAAACCGGAAAATAATCTTTTCCACCTTTTGAAGGATTAAAATCATATGCAGATGTTATATTCATATCAGAATCAAAAGGAGAATAATAAGCAGAAGGTTTTAGTCCCTCAAAATTTTCCCCTAAATCCATCCAAAATTGAGTTGAGGTTAATTCTGTATAATTTTTATCTGCAATTGATTTTACTTGTTTGTTTATAAATTCCCGGTCTTTTCCATTATAATTACTACATAGTTTAACAACTACTTTTGCTTTCTCTGTTCTACTTGAAATTTCATTTATAGAGGTTAATGTTATTTTTTTATCTAACCCCGTAAAAAATAAAGGAGTTCCTCTTTGAATTGAATAATTTTTACAAACTTGATTGTTTATAAATTCCAAATCTGAAGTACCTAAACTTCTATATAAAGTTGCGTAATTTTCAGATTTTTTAAAAACCAATTCGTAATTATTTTTGAAGAATGGAAGTTTATCAAAAATATCATTCAAAACTTCATTAGCGTATTTATTTTTTGTACAAACCCTTTCATCGGATCTTTGTAAAAAAAGTAAAGCCCCGTAATAAAAAATATCAAAATACATTGTCGTGGGGTCACCTGTCATTTTTATATTTTTCAAATATAAATCCGGAAAACTTTTTTTCTCTTTTCCAGTTTCATATTTACAATCTAATGCAGATCCAATTAAAAGCCTCATATCATCAGGCATGTAATTTGAAGATTTTACTCTTAAAATAAAAGTCGGTATATTTTCAAAAATTGAGGATTTTATCTTAAAAGAAAGAATATCAAAAAGCCTTTCTTTCTCCAGTTTTTCTAAGCTCGGTAAAGTTATATCAAACATGTAAAAAATTAGTTTTGAATTGCAAATTAAAAACCCCTTTTAATAAAAGGGGTTTTAAATCTTAGTGAATTCTCTTTTTGTAAACTATAAAGTTTTCTTTCTTTTCTTCTCCATCATCCTCTAAAGCCTCTACGTCTCCTTCACCTTTGTCATATTGAACTTCTTCTGCTTTTAATTTACTTATATCAGGAGGTAAAAGATGGAAATATACATCTTTCAAATCGCTATCCTTTACTGCTTCTGCTACTTCTTCTTTACTTAGCTGTTTATATTTCCCTTTTATAATATTGCCCCAAGTTCGAGTTAAGGAATTTGCATCCTCTTTATCAAAGGCTACTATATAATAGCCAAAAGTTCCTTCTAAAAAAGAAGTATTTGAATCCATTTTATCGTGACTTATATCTCTCAAAAATGTTTTTTCTAATTTTTTTACAGATACTTTATTTTCTCCAGTTGTCGGCTGCTTTAAATCAAAAATTACAGTATTAAGGCTACCATCCTCTTTAATAAAGCGTTTCATTGCTCTGTCAGCATTAAATGAAATTAACAGGAGAGGCTTTTTGAATAAAGATTCAATATTATTTATTTCCTTACCATCGGGTGTCTTAAAATTATCTTTTATATAATTAAGGCATTCTGTCAAACCTTTATTACCTCTCTCCGAAGAACTTTTTAAAAGATCTTTTAATTGCCAAAAACTTTTTGATTTAGAACCTAATCTAAATTTCGGTAAATCTTTGCCAAAAACTTTTTCAATTTTTTCCTTCAATTTATAATTAACGTCTTCCACTTTATCCTTCGCTGCTTTCGAAACTGCTTTATAACCCTTTACTACTGCTCTTCCAGGAGCGGTTGCAATTTCTCCAACCTTTCTAGCACCTTTGACAATTCCTTTTCCTGCAAGTTTTAGAATATCTCCTAATCCCTCATCAAGTTCTCTTTCAAGCATTCTTACACGTGCTTCCTCAATTTTTATCTTTTCATCGTTTGTAAGCCTGTATCTACGCTCAACTTTTGCCTTTGCAAGTTTACCCGCTTTTTCTACACTAATGTAATCATCCTGTTCAAGAATTTCTTGAACCTCATCTTCAATTTTAAATGCTTTTGCAATTTCATAAATGATTGAGCTTTTTACATCTTTTTTTGCATTCTTTTTTGTAAAGAATTCTTCAACATCTCTTGCATTTTTAAATCCGTCAACATGAGCTGCAATCTCTGGGTAAAGATTAGTCAAGAAAACAAGTAATCTCGCTGCTTTTTCAGAATAACCTTTTTTCTCATACGCTTTGAGAGTCTTTTCATCACATACAATTCCTTCAACAGATTGAATATTTTTTGTAAAAATTTTTACCAAATCTTTTTTGAATCCTGGGTCTTCTTTTGCGTCATCCCCTGAAACATTTCTGGCAAGTATCTTTGCAAGATTTTTAGCACCCTGTTTGCATTCTATTTCTTTAAGTTCAATTTTCATTAAAAAACTCCTTTTTTAATATTTAGTTGAAAAGTTTTGGAACTCTCAAAAACTTTTTCACCTATATTATATATCGAAAGGAGGCAAAAAAAAATGACTGACTATAACAAAATTTTATTTATCAATAAACTTTGGGAAGGTTATCTTTGCCTCGATTCAGATAAATATGAAGATTTATTTTTCAAGTTTAATGACTTTTTGGAAAAAAGAGCAAAGCTTGCAAAAAAAGAAGGGGCTGTAATTGGGTATAATTACGAAGTTGGAAAACTCGGTCATTTTATTGATACTCATTTTCACCCTTTAAGTCCTCTACATTACCTGCCTTTTTGTACTGGAGCAAAAGCTCATAACCCAAAAAAAGCTTTGACTCATTTAATTGAAGTTTTTAACGATTGTAAATTTACAAATGAAGAAATTCAAATTTTAATAAATGCTGCAGAAAATCAAAAACCTGGCACTTCATCTTATATTTCAAATACTGAAAGAGATTATAGAATTTTTGAGCTTTCAAATCGTATTTGGATTACCCCTAATTTTTATTTTTCAAAAATGTGAAAATTTTTTTAATGTATACATACCTCCAAAAAAATGAAGTTCGCAGTAACCTCCCCGACTAAAGAATGAGGCCCAATCTTCTCTATTTATTTGAAATTTTGTTAAAGGTTTAATTGAAGTCCAAAAAGATAGTGTTAGTATGACAAAAACAGGAAGGTTACTGCGAAATTTAAATAAATCAAGAAATTTCAATGCAACTGCCACCCGAATTTTCATAAAAAACATACCTATTTTTGATTTTTTCACAAAAAAAATGGACCTTTTTACACCTGTATACAGAAAAAGGGCATAAAGAGGTCCCTGTATTTTTTAATTTTTTTTAATTTTTTTTTATTTTTTAGGAGGTTTATTTGAATTCAAATCTTCGAAACCTGGAGTTTCAATTGAATTTGCATGCAGATTTATAGCTGGATTTTGTACAGCAGAATTGAACATAACAGAATTGCAAGGAGTATTTTCATCACGATTCAATTCGTTCCATCTCTTTCTTATTTTTGCATTTTTAGTCATTTTGTATAATTCTTTTTTTGATATATTCCTCAAGAATTCATCGTTGTATTTTCTTTTGTGTTCACCGGAATGAGCTTTTGAAATCTTTTCTCTCCATTCTTTTTCGCCTTCCAATTCTATGGGATCATCACTATAATCAAGGTTATCCAAAATATATTGCAAAGCCTCATCATAATCTTCAAAAACTTTACAATTTGCACGAATAGAAGGGTCATACATAGGTTGTACATGCTTAATAATTTTGAAAAATTCCTCACCAAACTCTTCGTCCTTCATTAGTTTTTCTGTGAGACCGAAAACATATTTATTGTTCTTTTTGCTTATTCCTATAGAGCCAAATAAATTCAATTGATTTATTGAAGTAGCACGAGAAAATGCAACATATAAATATTTTTGAAACAATCTGGCTTTTTCTTCATAAGAGTCTAAATGGTTCATCATTGCACAAATTAAATCATCAATATGTACAAAAATTTGGCCTTCTTTAATTGTACTTCCCTGTAATTTATGGCATGTCAATCCATAAGCTGGCTTTAGATAACTTTCTTTCCAATCTTCAAAACTTGGCGTTTTTGGGTTTTTTATTTTTTCATAAAACAAATTATTTTCCAATTCCTTCAATCTCAAAGAATCTTTTTCCAAAATCTCTGATTTGTAAACCTCTTTTTCTTCTTCATTAGTTAGATTGAATTCCTCGATTGGATCTTTGCAATTCATAACTTCCCAAAGTTCTGAAAAATGAGTTGCACCATATTTAGCTAAATAAGAAGGCAATTTTTTATGAGATTCTTTTAGTTCCTTCTTCAAGTCTTTATCTTTTATTTTATCTTTGTAAGCCCAGCCGTATAACTTGATAAACTTTTTAGGATCTTTTAAGGATAAATCTTTTATTTTCTCATATATGTTATAGAATTTGCATACAGCCGAATCCTTAGCAAGTTTATCATTTTTGAAATCATGATAAATCAATTCAACAATATCCTTAGAACCTACTTCTGCGGTCCAATTCCAGAAATCAAAGAAATCTAATTTTTCCTTATTTCCTTTGTTCAAATCGTCTAAAACTTTTGCAGTACAGAAATCAATAAAACCATCATCACTATGTTGACTTAATTCCTTTCCAAGCGGTTCAATATCTTTATCCACGTATTTACTTTCGTTTAGGGAGTCTTTTAATTTCATTACATTCTCTTTTGCCATTTGAATTGCTTTATCCTTTGAAAGATGTCCTTTGACAACAGATGCCCATTCTTTATTTGGAAGCCACCCACTTTCATAATCAAATTGTCTGGTAGTCGTTCCTACCATCCAATTTTTTGTTGTACCAGGCTCTCCTTGATTTTGGGCTATATGTAATACTTTAGAACCTTTTTTCCAAAATACAACAGCCCAATCTCCAAATTCTTTTTGTTCATTATCTTCTTACCTTAGATTTTTTCGAGGTTTCCTTTATTCTATTGTAACCAAAAAGGTTATCTAAATATGGCCAATATTTTGGATCCAACAAAGTATCGTTTTCTAAATCAGCCCACTCTCCTCCCTGATAACTTCTCATAAAACAAAAATTATGTCCTGTTGCAGAAAAAGCTGCGTGATCCTTACCCCAAGATTCATAAGCCTCTACATAAGGTCTACCATTAAAATAACCACCTCTTATTTTACCAATTTCTGTAACCTTAACTTTGTCATCATATTTTCCGTATTTTTTGATATTTACAATATCACCTATTTTAAGTTCTATAATTTCGTTATTCTCTGATTCATCTAAATCTGTTTTTGGAAAATTCTCAATTTCATCAGCTGTCCTTTCAATATTGTGGGCAATGCTTCTTAAATAAATAGCCAAGTCCTTAGAAGAGATTTTAAATCCCCCTCTTCTTACACAATTTCTCACATCCCGAAGAACATTTTCAGTTTCAGCTTCAAATTCTTCAACTATATCCAAAACTGTATCTTCATTGATATATTCTTTCAAACCTTTTTTCATTAAAAATACTCCTTTTTTTAATTTAGTTTTCCAAAAAACTTTCAAAGCAAAAAAGTTTTTTTGAGTTAATGCAGGTTGCACTAATTTCTAAATAGGAGAAAAAAATGAAAACTCGTAAATTACGTGAAAGTGAAAAACCTCAAAAGTTCGATTTTGAAATTTTGGAAAGTGATATTAATAGTTCAGATGGCTCTTTGGAAATCTATATTGGAGGTCTTCCAGAGGAATATTTGGTTAATGGAGAATCGCAAGAAAACATTCCTTGTGCAAAAATAAATTTGGATTATACTTGCGAATTTGAAAAGGATAGTGGATGTACTTACCATGACCCTTATTATGAAGAGCCTGCTAGTTGTTGGCTTGAAGATTTTGATGTGTATAGCATCGATATCACCTTTGAACAAGAGGTAGACGAAATTTCGGATGAAGAGTTTATGAAACAAAATAAACTCACTCCGGAAGGTTTTAAAAACTTGAAAAAACAAATTGAAGATTTTGCAGAAGAGTATGTATATTCTTTCATAGAAGAGCGTGCGTGGGATTTTGCAGAATAATTTAAAAAATAAAAGATAGGAGTTTTAAAGAAAAAAATGTTTTCAAATTACACATTGAAAGGTCTTCCACAGTTTGAATTAGAGCGCTTGGAAGAAGAATATGATCCATGGGATGGTTGTTATTATGTAGAAGTTTATATAGGAGGACTTCCTGAAGAATATTTGGACGACAATGGGGAAGAGCAAGAAAATATTCCATGTGCAAAAGTTAAGGCAGATTTGGTGGGTGGCGAACTTCAGCGCGTTGACGCATTCTTTGAACAGGATAATGAAGAAATTTCAGATGAAGAGTTTATGGAACAAAACCAGCTTGACCCTGAGATTGTAAAACTTTTGAAGAAACAAATTGAAAAGAATGTAGAGAAATATGTACTTGAGGATTGGGATGAGATTATGGAGTGCGTAGCCGATGCCAACACCCCAGACTACGATCCACGATATTGAAAAAAAAAGAAAAACCCTTACTTTTTATAGTAAGGGGTTTTTTCTGCTTTAGTTTTTCACAATAAAATCACGTATTCGAAATTTGTACCGAAGTGAGATTTATTTGTTAGAGTCTCTACAATTTTATCTTTATATTTTTCGGTTTCATCTACAACGAATAAGTATCTTTTGCACCCTTTATGTTTTTCCAAACATAAATCAATCCACTCGTCACAACTTTTTTCTATCTCATTTTTATTCCAGCTTTCTTTGTCTTCATATGGAGGGCAAGTGAATAAAGCTGCGTTTTGATTTTGCCAGTCAATTCCTTCAAAAGTTGTTAAATCTTGAACTTCAACTTTACAAAAATCTTGAATTGATTTATATGCAATAATCTCATTGCTCTCTTTTACATGTTTTTCATTTATATCAAATCCAATATATTTTTTATTTGAATTAAAAGCTCCAAGCATTCTACCACTAAAACCTGAAAAAGGGTCAATAATTAAATCAACATTTCCAAGATATTTTTCAATTAAATTTTTTGCAAGAGTTGATCTGAAAACAGAAACTTTTGGAGCAATTTGAGATATAGAAAACCCTTTCAAAATATCCTGAGGTTCACATCTTCCAACATATTTCAATCTGTTCAATGCAGACTTTTTAATCAAATCTTTATCCTGCCATGCCTGTAAAGGGCTCAATTTATTTTTCTTTGAGGCCTCAAAAATAGATTTATGAAAAAAGCGAATTAAACTCATATCATCATTTCCCTTCAATACGGGAAAAGGAAAATCCAAATTTTTTCTAAAAAGCCCAAGAAAATCTTTTGTATACTTTTCATTCACATAATCTAAAAATTTTTGAACATCTTTTTCTCCAAAAATTTCAACTCCATTTTTCAAAACACATTGATGCTTTGCCTCAAATAATTCATCCTGCGAGTGATCAAAAGGATTTTGCCAAGCTCCATCTTCTTTTACAAATTGATCCCCTTTGATTTCAATCAATTTTCCTTTATATTTAAAATCAGGAAAATACTTATGGAAGACCCCGTTAAATTCATACTCGAAAAAGCATGGCTCTCTTTCAATTTCTTCATTATGGTCTTTTGCATAAATCCATAAGGCTAATTCCCATTTAGAATCAAAACTTAAACCTTCATACAAAAATTTAAAAGAAGGAGCATGAAA